>Ga0181530_10000882_pt1 | contig 38694 bp, 28 predicted proteins | sample PEATcosm2014_Bin_42_FD_119769 | JGI IMG/M metagenome (GOLD analysis project Ga0181530, IMG submission 119769) | Peatland microbial communities from MTU Mesocosm Facility, Houghton, MI, USA - PEATcosm2014_Bin10_60_metaG | ecosystem: Environmental > Terrestrial > Soil > Wetlands > Peat | place...
CGGCGGTTTTGCAGACGAGTGAGGACGGGTGGGGCATGCGACGCGCTCCTGGCAGGCTTCCGGAGCGGTAGAGTATCATTTCCTAGGAAAAAAGACCAGACACCCCACCACCTTCCCGACGGCAAAATCCTGGCCCCACTATAGGACGGCGACGAATCATGGCTGGCGATCGCCGGAGCAATGAATCAGGCAACTGTCACTCGCCACAGCATCAACTGATGGCAGGGTCGGGTCGTGGGGTCAGCTTGACTGTCAACTGCCGACCCATGAACCTTCGTTTGCGAATGGCGGCCAAGTTGACGGAAGCCGGCTTAGCGTACGATTTTGAATAGATTGTGTGGTGACGCCTTCATCGGTTCGGAAGGTGGCGGCAAGGCCGCGGCCATCGCCTATACGCTGATCGAGACCGCCAAACTGAACGCCGTTGATCCCCAAGCGTGGCTCACCGACGTCCTTGGCTGGATCGCAGATCACAAGATCACGCGGCTCGACGAGCTGATGCCTTGGCGCTACGCTCGGACCGGGCGCAACGAAGTCAACCGGTCACCAACTGGGCGTGCTCGTCGGGCGGTCACGCTGACGTAAGCTCAACCGAATCTGTATCGTGCGTCGCCTTGCTTCGTCTCGCCCCGAGAACCGCGGAAGCGCCATGCCATGCAACGTCCCCGTATCGGCCTCGCACTCGGAAGCGGCTCTGCCCGTGGATGGTCACACATCGGTATCATCGACTCATTGATCGAGGCCGGCATCGAGCCCGACATCGTTTGCGGGACCTCGATCGGCGCGTTGGTCGGGGCGGCCTATGTGGCCGGACAACTGACCAAACTGCGGCAGTGGGCGGAGGCCGTGACTTGGCGGGAGATTGTCGGGCTGATGGATTTTCGGCTTTCGAGCGGCGGACTGATCGAAGGCAAATTGGTGGTCGAATTCCTGCGCGGGCTCGGGATCGCAGGGTCAATCGAGAGTTATGCCAAGCTTTATGCAGCAGTCGCCACTGATCTCATTACCGGCCGCGAGATCTGGCTGCAGTCCGGTCCGATCCACGAGGCGGTGCGTGCGTCAATCGCGCTGCCCGGAATCTTCAGCCCGGCCAGGATTGGCGACAAATGGCTGCTGGACGGCGGCCTTGCCAATCCGGTCCCGGTTTCGGTCTGTCGTGCGCTTGGGGCGGAGGTGATTATCGCGGTCAATCTCAATGGCGACCTGTTGGGACGGCGGTTCGAAACCGAGCCTGACGCGCCAGCAACGGCCGAGCCTGTGCCGAGCGAACTCCTCGGTCGGGTATTAAGCCAACTGCCGGCAGCGGTGCGCGAGCAGGCTGCGCAAATCGCCCCGCGGCTGCTGCCGCGCGGACCGTCAACACCGGGATATTTCGATGTTCTTGCCAACGCCATCAACATTATGCAGGACCACATCACGCGCACCCGTCTCGCCGGCGAGCCGCCACACGTGATGCTGGTCCCGCGACTGCGCAACATCGGTTTGATGGAGTTCAACCGGGCCAAGGAGGCGATTGTGGAAGGTCGCACCTGCGTCGAAGAGGCGCTACCGATGCTGCGGCGTTATATGTAGGCGGCTGCAGTTGGCCCCATGGAAGATAGAGTCCTGATCGCGGCCAATAGGGCCGCTTATTGGGGGTCCGGTAGCACCGGAACCGAAAGTTCGATGCAGACTGGAAACTGGGCTGAGCGGCGAAGCCCGTAGGACCGGATTCCACCCAAAGCGGCGCTAGCAATGTCCTCTGGCATGAACCGCCGCATCCGACCCTTTGCACCGGCCCGCGGTGCGCGGACAGGTGGCAAATGCCGCGCCGCGAGAATATGTCCCGCCCTTGCGCTGGTCCGCACGCGCCAAAGCCGGAAAGACCAAGCCAGGGGAGCCGCCCGGAGAGGGAGCATGGGCGCAGAACGGGTTGTGCCGGCCGCGGAATTCACCCGGAATTTCGGGCGCTACCAGACCCTTGCCCAGCAGGAGGCTGTAGCCGTATCGAGCCGCGGGCGCATCACCGGCTACGTCATCGCCGCGGCGGAGTACGCGGCGTTCAAGCGCTTCAAGGGAAGCCGCCGAAGCTTCGCCGCCGTCAATTTGACCGAGGAAGCGGCCAGTGCCATCACCGCCTCACCCATGACGCGGGGCACGATCACCTGAACGCACTGCTCGACGCAGGATAGACCGGCCGGCGCATGGCGATCCCGACGCCAGAACCTGGCCTGGCGATCGCGTATTCGTATCTTTGGCATCATGAGCACCTGAGGGGCCGGGAAGAGGGCCGCAGGGATCGCCCATCGGTCATCGTGCTTGCTGTCCGGCGAGAGCATGACCAGGCCAACATCGTCACGGTGGTGCCGGCCACGCATAGTGCTCCGACGGGCCTTCGATCTCCAGGGTCTCGATCTTGCGGCGCAGCCGCCAGTCGCGCAACGCGTCGCGCACCACCTCGCTGACGCTGCCGTAATCGCCACCCTCCACGGCCGCGCGCAGCTCGGCCACGATGATGGGGGTCAGGGCTACGCTACGTTTTTCCACGGTGGCATGGTGGTACGGATGGATCGCGGTAGCAGGATTTCCTGCCACTCCCACACCGAGCACCCGTCGTGTGGCCTCGTATGGTGGGCGCAACGCCAGGCTCTACCTCACTCCGCCGCCACCAACTCCCGCCGCCGCGTGCGCCGTTCGCTGGCCAGCGCCATCGCCACCGTCATCAGCATGAACGCCACCGACGCATAGAACACGAAGCGCGGCATCGCGTGGTCCATGATCCAGCCGCCCAGCATCGGCCCGATCGTGCCGCCGATATTGAACCCGGTGGTGACGATGCCGAACACCCGGCCCGACGCTCCGGGCGGCGCCGCGGCGCGCACCAGCATATCGCGCGAGGGCGCGATCATGCCCGACAGGAACCCTGCGGTGCCCATGCACACCGCCAGCAGCACCGCACCCGGATAGACCGTGCCGACGATGCCGATCAGCAGCGCGGCGCCGGCGAACCCCGCCGCCGCGACATCGCCATGCCGGCGGGTCGCATCGGCGACGAAGCCTCCCGCCAGCACGCCGAACGCCGTGGCCAGCAGGAAAACGGTCAGCGCCGCATTCGCCACCGACAGCGTCACGCCGTACAGCGACACCAACGCCACGACCGAGAAATTGGTCAGCGCCCCGGTGGACAGGCTGAGCAGGGTGAAGAACCCGACCAGTCCCAGCACCGCCGGCGTCACCAGCCGGCGCATCGGGATAGCGGCCGGCCCACCCGCCACGGCGCGCGTATCGGCGTTCCGGTCCAGCCACCCCGCGGCCAGCAGCGGCACCGCTGCCACCCAGGCCAGCAGGCCCGCCGCGACGATCGCCACCTGCATGCCCCACAGATGGGTCAGCGCCAGCATCACCATCGGCGCCAGCGCCCCACCCAGATAGCCGGAGAACGTGTGCCACGAGAACGCCCGCCCCAGCCGCGATGGCTCGATCACCGACCCGAGGATCGAGTAGTCCGACGGGTGGTAGACGCCGTTCGCCACCCCCAGCAGCACGCCGTTCAGCAGCATCCCCGGGTAGGTCGGATGCACCCCGAACGCCACATACGCGGCGCCCGCCAGCCCCAGCCCCGCGATCAGTACCCGCCGCGCGCCGAACCGGTCCGCCGCCCATCCCATCGGCGTCTGGACGAACGCGGAGACGACGTTGCCGACCGTCAGAGCCAGGCCGAGTTCGATAAAGTCCACGCCCAGGCGCTGCTTCAGCAGCGGGAACAGCGGCACCAGCACGAGGTAGTGGAAATGGCTCACCATATGCGCGCCGCAGATCAGACCTAGCGCGCGGTACTCGGTCGGCTTGCCGGAACGCGGCGCGGCCATCAGGCGAAGGCCCTCCGGATCCGCGCCCAGTCCTCGATGGCGCGTTCCTCGCCGGGCGTGATCGGGATGACGAACTGGCTCCATCCGGCGTCGCGCATCGCCTCTACCCGCTGCTTCAGCTCCTGCTCGGTCGCGGTGAAGGTGGTGCGGCGGATCAGCTCGGCGTTGACGAACTGCTTCTCCTCCGGCTTGACGAACACGAAATGACCGCGGTGGTTCATCAGGTAGCGTGCATCCGGTGGCTGGAAGCCGCGTGCCATCTCGATATAGCCGCGCACGTTGGCATCGACCGTTTCCGGTACCTCGGAGGTGTTCTGCCAGCCCTCCATGTCGAGGTCGGCCGCGCGGTGCAGCAACACCGCCGCGCGCGGACCGGCCTGCGCCATGGCGCGCGGGCTGTCGGCTGGCTCGCCCGGTTCCAGCACGCAGCCGCAGGCCCAGGCGGTGGCATACAGGTCGCCGGCGGGGTGGCCGGCCTGCGCCCAGCTCTGCTGCATCGACTGGATGGCGGTCAGCGCGCCCGGCACGTCGGACACGAAGGTCTTCCACCCGGCGTTCAGCTTGGCCGTCAGCGCCTGCGACTTCGGACCGTAGGCCGACACGTGCAGCCGGATCGGATCGCGCGTGTTGATCAGGTTGGCGTCGGGATTGAGGAAGCGGATTTTCTTCCGCTTGCCTTCGATGGTGGTCTCGACCGTCTCGCCGTCCAGCAACCCGTAGACGACGCGGATATACTCTTCCATGTCAGCCAGCCGCATCGCGCCGAGGCCCATGGCGCGGCGGGCGGAAAATCCCGTGCCGACGCCGAAATCGATGCGGCCGGGCGCCAGGCCGTTCAGCGTGGCGAAGGCGTTGGCGGTCACCGCCGCGATGCGGTTCGACGGCACCAGCACGCCGGTGCCGAGCCGGATGCGGCTGGTCTTCATCGCCGCGGCACCCATCGCGACGAAGCAGTCCGCGGTGATCATCTGCGTGTCGTAGAACCAGGCGTGGGTGAAGCCCAGCTCCTCGGCGCGCTGCGCCAGCTTCCACGCATCGCTGGAGGTGGCGATGCCGATGCCGAAGTCCATGCGGGTCTCCTTGGGCGCGTTCCTCGTTGGCCCGGGAGTGTAGCATTGGCGGCAGGGCGGCGTCATGCCTCCGGCCGACTGCCTGCGACGGACATCGGAGAACGGCGTCGGCGAAGACGATGGCCTTGCCACTGCCGGAGAGGACTCTCTTATAGAACCTGTAGGTTCTGCGGGTGCCGATGGCTGGCCAATCAATTTCCGCCCATGCCGATGCAGCGACAGTTGCCAGGCTGCGCCAAGCGGCGGCGCGCGAGGGCCGCTCGCCTTCGTACATCACCGCGTCGTCGCTGCGTTTCTATCTCGCCCTCCCGGCCGCCGTCCGCGCCTCCCTACGCGACATCGAGGCGCTGGGCACGGAGGAGGAGCAACACAACCTGATGCGCGCGATTGCCCGAACAGTAGCGTCGGCGCAGTACGAAGTTGTGCGGCGTCGGTCCGCCGAGGCGATGCGCCTGGAAAACGAAGAATGCCTTGTGACCGACGAGGCTATCCTGGCCGAAGCTGTGCAGGCGACCGCAGAACATTAGGCGATGCCCGGTGCCGCGAGCCGCAGACTCATTCGTATCTGTTTCGATCTGAACGTCTGGGTAGCCGATTTTCTTGGTACACGACGCCGACGGTGCGGCGGAAGCAGCCGATGGCTGGCGGAAGCGGTGCGCGCTGCGACATGCCCTGCCGGGCCTCTTCAGCTTGTCGTGTCGCTCGGGATGTTGGAGCGTCTGGCAAGCGTGCTTGAGCGTCGGTTCGCTGTCGATCCCGCTGTGGCGGATGCCGCGGTGCGGGCGATCGGCACGATCGCGACGGTGGGGCCGGCAGGGGATTTCCCCTACGTCCTGGCCGGCGGCGGTACTGACCCAATCCGAGATGCGGAGGATCGGCACGTGCTGGAAGTTGCCGTCGCCGGAAGGGCCGACGTGCTTGCGACCGCAAACCTGGCCGATTTCGACATGGCTGGGATCGCGAGCGTGGGGGATGGCGCGCGCGTGCGGATTGATGCATCGCCGGGCGGGACCAGGCTTGTGATCGCTCATCCCGACCAGGTTCGCAATTGGCTGCGCGAGGGGGTAGTGCCAACGGTGGAGGTTGCCGCCGCTTTCAATGCGAGTCGGTCATGACACAAACGAGGGCGGATCATCTGCTAACAAGTTGGTGGAGCACACGGGCACCCCAGGGTGATCGCGAATGGGCAAATACGGCATGCACCTCCATCCCCGCCGTCGCGGTCGGGGAACGATCAGCCGTGCGGGCGCTGAGTCTGCAAGTCCGCTCGGCCTGCATCGACTCCCAGCGTGCCGCGCGCCTCGCACGTGCCGCTAGGGATGGCGGCTCCGGAGTCGCGCTCAGGGCAGCGAAGCCAGGTATTGCGCCGGTCGAAGGATGGCGACCCCGCGCCACGGATTCAGGTCCGGCAGATGCCGATCGCTCGACACGCAGCAGGTGAGGCGACGATCAGTCGTGTGTCATGGCCGGCCCGCGGGTCGGGCCCGACCATGACCGGGGGGGGGAACGCCGGCGCGAACCAGCCGGGAGTCGGTCGTTCGGGGTCCGGTATAACTTTCCCGTGTTGCAGTACTCTTGGGACTCTCGGGCGAGATCCGGTTCATCCGAGGTCCTGTGAAGGACATGGTGCCCGCGTTCACAGCTACCGTGACGCGTGCGCGATGGGCGGACGCCCACAGCAACCTGACCATGGCGGCAGAGACGGATCCGCGATGCTGGGGATAGCCGTATGCGATGGAGCAGACCGGCAAGCGGCGCGCCGAGTTCCCGGCGATGAATGTTTTCTGCGTCCCTTCAATATGAAAACTGATATGGCCCCGTAGGTAGTTTCCGAACCTATCGCGACCGGGGTGGACGCTGGTAGCCTGCAATCATAGGTATCGATCAGACCATTCGATCCATTTGCGGCTGATACCGACTGGTGCCCGGCCGAGTCATTTGGCGGCTTTGCCGCGGTCGCCGGGATGCACATCCGCTCCCCTCGTTCTACAAGGCATGCTGCCGTGAACCTCCTTTCTCTGTCCATCGTCCCGGCCGTATTGATCGTGGCCTTCGTCCTGCTCGGCGCGACCGTGCGAATCCTGCGCGAATATGAACGGGCTGTTGTCTTTACCCTGGGGCGTTTTCAGCAGGTCAAAGGGCCGGGCCTGGTGCTGCTGATTCCCTTCATCCAGGAAATGGTGCGGGTGGACTTGCGCATCCAGGTCATCGAGATACCGACCCAGGACGTGATCTCGCACGACAACGTCTCGATGAAGGTTGACGCGGTGCTCTACTTCAACGTGGTCAATCCCGAACGGGCCATCATCCAGGTGCAGAACTATCTTCCCGCCACCAACATGCTCGCCCAGACGACCCTGCGCGCGGTACTCGGGCAGCATGAGCTCGACGAGATGCTTTCCGAACGCAAGAAGCTCAGCGCCGACATCCAGAGCATCCTGGACGCGCAGACCGAAACCTGGGGGATCAAGGTCAGCAACGTCGAGATCAGGACGGTCGAGCTGACGGAAAACATGGTGCGCGCCATCGCCAAGCAGGCGGAGGCGGAACGCGACCGGCGCGCCAAGATCATCCATGCGGAAGCCGAGTTCCAGGCGTCGCAAACCCTGACCAACGCCGCCAAAATCCTCTCGAGCATTCCGGCCGCCATGCAGTTGCGCTACCTGCAAACGCTGACCGAGATCGGCGCCGAACAGAATTCCACCATCATCTTCCCGATGCCGATCGACATCATCAAGCCGTTCCTTGCACTGCTCGATAAAGCCGGCAAGCCGGCTGGAGCGAATGGCGCCGATCGCGCCCCACTCATGCAGGACATCGCCCCCTTGAGCATGTGAGCAATCAAGCCGCTGAACGGCGAATGATCCGACAGTTGCCGCCCGCAGTTGGCGAACGAGCCAGGTATAAGACAGGAGCGCGCGATGTTGTGGAATGCGTCGGCAATCAAAGGCTACGCCATTGCCGCCAGCGACGGCCGGCTTGGCACCGTTAGCGACTTCCTGTTTGACGACGCCGGTTGGTCGATCCGTTGGCTGGTCGTCGATACCGGAAATTGGCTCTCCGGACGTAAAGTCCTTCTGCCGCCCTCCGCCCTGGGGCACCCCGATCCGAAGCAACGCGAGTTCTCGGTTGGGCTGGCCATGCAGCAGGTCCGGGACAGCCCGGATATCGACACCGACCGGCCGGTGTCGCGGCAGATGGAGGCCAACGTTTACGATTACTACGGCTGGTCGCCGTATTGGGGCATGGGCCTCTACATGGGCGGCTACGGCTATGCGGGGAGTTCGCTGGCCGCATCATCCTATCTGGAATCGAGGCGGCGCGAGGAGGCAATGGCCGATACGCAGCGAGACGCCGGCGATCCGCATCTCCGCAGCATCGAAGCGGTCACCGGGTACCATGTCCATGCCAGCGACGGCGAGATCGGTCACATCAAGGATTTCCTGCTGGAGGACACCGACTGGAGCATCCACTTCCTCGTCGTCGATACGAGAAACTGGTGGCCCGGGAAGCAGGTCCTGATCTCGCCACGGTCGGCGCAAGAGATCAATTGGCGCGACCGGCTGGTGAACCTCAATGTCGATCGGCAGAAGGTCAAGGATAGCCCGGTATACGACGCATCCACGACGGTCGATGGGGCCTATGAGAAGCGCTTCCATGACCACTATGGCGAGGTCGACGCAACCGGTCAGCTCTGACCTTGGTCCCCTGGTCCGTACTGACGCGGCATGCTTGACGCAGGGTGAGACCGAGGCCGCCGTCCGGTTGGCGTCGGTCGCTGTTCGTCCGGACCTATGCCCTGGCGTGGTTCCTCCTGACCGACCCGGTCAAACTCCGCGCGTATCGCATTCCGGAACCCACCCGATCCATGCGGTGACTCTCTCCGCTTCCCCTCAATACTGGAACTGATACTTCAGCCCGACAGCCGCCGCGTCCCCGCTGCTCGACGCGCCGGTGGCCGACGCGGTTCCCGTGCCGGCCGTCGTCTCCAGCTTCAACCCCTTGGCAATGTCGATCTGCACGCTCGCCTGGGTGCCGGTGCCGGTCGCCGATTGCTGCGCGCCCAGATACACCCCCGGCGCGAGGTAGCGGCCGGCCTCCAGCGTCGGACTGCCGGTGCTGCCGGAGCCCACCGACAGCCGGTCCAGGCCCAGCGTATTGCGCAGGCTGGCGAGCGGATCGCCGGTGCCGGAGGTGACACCCGACAACTCCGCCAGTCCCGCGGCGATCTCCGCCACCTGGAACGGGCTGAGGCTGCCGACGCCCTGATGGAACAGCAGTTCGGCCAGGATCTCGTCCTGCGGCAATTCCGGCACGCTCGACAGGGTGATCTTCGGATCGCTGGCGGTGCCGCTCACCGTCACGGTCGCGGTGATGTTGTTGTTGGTGGAGGTGGCGACCAGCTTGATGTTGGGGTCGGTCATCGAGGCGCCGGTGAAGTCGATATCGCCATCGGTGAAGGTCAGCGTCTGGCCGACGACGCTCAACGTGCCGCGCCGCAGGGTCAGCCCGCCATCGGGTCGCGGATGCGCGGCAGTGCCGCGGATCTGCACGGTGCCGCCCAGCTCCACGTCCAGGCCGCGGCCGCGCACCAGCACCTCGCGCGGCGCGTCCAGCGCGATGTTGAGCGCGATGGTGCTGCGCGGCGCAGCCGGGGCCGGGACCCCCGGGTCCATCCCCGGGCCGGGTGGCGCGGCGTGGGCCGGTGGCGCGGCGTGCGCCGGCGTGACCGCGTGCGCGGCATGCGCCGCCGCGCCGCGCTTGCCGGGCGACGGCCCCGCCGCGGGGGTGTTACGCACCGGCAGCACCGCGACACTGGCGGGCATCTTGTCCGGCACCCGGATCTCCGCGCGGCGCACGTGCAGTGTACCCGCGGCAGCCAGATCGCCTTGCACGTCGCCCTGCACGGTCAGGTGCGAATCGATTGTCGCGGTCAGCAGATCGCTGGCGATCGGCCGGGCGTTCGTGGCGGTGACGGTCAGGTTGACGGGCATCGGCGCCGCCAGGCCGACGGTGCCGCTGGCGCCGATCGTGCCCTCGCCGGCGCGCCCGCTGAATTGCGCGATTTGCAGGTGATCGCCGTCCGCCTGCACCGTCGCGTCGATGTCGGTGATGTGCACGCCCATCGGGTCGTCCTGCGCCTCGCCGCCGCTCAGACGCGCCGTGCCGGTCACCCGAGGCGCGGCCACGGTGCCCGCAATGGCGGCATCCAGGGTCAGCCGCCCGAGCACGCGCCGGCCCTCCGCCGTGACGATCGGGTTGAGCATCGCCAGGTCGAGCGTGCCGCCGGCGCGCAAATCCAGCGCCCCGGTCGCGGCCAGCGGCGCCGTGCCGGTCAGGGTCAGCCGCGACCCACCGGCGTTGACCCGCGCGTCCAGCCGGGCGTCCGCGCCGTTCAGCGTCGCATCGGCGGTCAGGTTGGCGGCGGGCAGGGCGCGGCCGGGGCCGCTGCGCTGTCGCAGGCCGGTCGCGGTCAGTCGGATTGTTCCCTCCGGCCGGGCGAGGCTGCCGGTCAGCCGCGCCGCTGCCGCGATCGTGCCGTCCGCGGCAAAGCCGGGTGAGGCGATCGCGGCGATGTCGGCGGGCAGGTTGCGCAGGCTGGCGGTGAGGTCGAGCGTCGGGGTGACGCGGCCGTTCACCTCCAGCACCGCCTGCCGCAGTCCCAACCGCAGATGGTCGATCGCGCCGCCGCCATGGGCGAAGTCCAGCCGGGCCGGGGAGAGCAATCCGATCGTCTGCTGCTCCCAGCCGGCCTGGAGCGAGGCAAGGGAAACCGCGCGCGCGGGCCAATCGAGCGTCGCGGCGGCATCGAGCCGCGCCGGGGCGCCGGACAGATCGGGAGACGTGGCGGACAGGGCGATCGCCAGCGCGTTTTGCGGTCCGTGCAGCTCAAACCTGGCGGCACCCCCAAGTGAGCCGGCGCTGATCCCGTCCAATGTCAGGACGGCTTGTACGGCCGGATTGCCTTGTGGGTCGGTCACCGTCGCGTCCAGTGCGGCGTGCGACACCGCGGCGGTGCCGGGCATCGCGGCGCCCTGAGCGGTCAGGGTCAGGTGTGCCGAGGCGGCATTGGCCTCCAGCGCCGCGTCGATGCTGCCCGCCAGCTGGCGGCCGAGCAGCGGGGAAAAATCGGCGAGTTGCGCCATGCGCAGGTGCAGCGTGCCTTGCGGGATCGTGGCGCCGGCGGGGAGGTTCAGTGCGCCGCCGGCCTGCAGGCTCTTCCAGGACGCGCGCTGCACCGCCACCTGGATCGCGCCATTTTGCCGGCTGACCGCAAGCGCCAGGTCGATCGGCGCGTTGAGCAAGGTGCCCTCGGCCGTCACCGTGCCGCTGGGCTGGTTCGGCAGGCCCCGGGCGGCGACGCGGAGCGCGACCGGTCCCGACGGCACGCCCCGGGCGCCGATCGTGCCGTGCAACTCCGCGGCGGCGGCGAGGTCGTTCTCCGGGCCGCTGACCTGGCCGGACGCGTCGAGCTTGCCGGTCAGCGTGGACTGCAACGCGGACAGGTCGGCGATGGCGACGGTCCAATGCAGGTCGGCGCGCGCGTTCACCAGGCCACCGTTCGCCGACACATCGACGCCGCGGCCGGTGACGTGCAACCGGGTCAGCCGCGCATCCTGGCCGGTCAGGCTGGCCGCGAGGTCCACCTGTGCCGCGTCGCCCAGCAGCGCCTGGGCCTGCGGCAGGCCACCGGTCACCCCGATGGTACCCTGCACTGCCACGGTCGTCGTCGCGCCTTGTTTGGCCACGTCCAGGGTCAGCGCCGTCTTGCCTTGCACGTTCGTGCCGCCCGCCGCGGCGACCGGTGCCAGGTCGGGCAGGGTCAGCGCCACGTGCGCGGCCAGCGCGCCCGCCGTCCGGGCCGTGCCCTGCGCCTGGAGCAAGGGATGGCTGAGGGAGAACGCCACCGGCCGGTCGGGGGCATCGAGCCGCGCCGTCGCATCCAGCGATAGCGGGGCGGCGGCGAACAGGCCCGGGTCCTGACCGGGCAGCGTCAGGCCGTCCACCACCGCATGGAGCCGCGCCGTGCCGGCATTGCCGGCGAGGTCGGCGGTCAGCCGGCTGGCTGCGGCCCCAACCGCCTTCAGGGCATCGATCCGCACCTGGCCGGAGAGTTCCGGCCGAGTGAACGGGCCCCGCATGTGCGCGTCCAGGCTGACATTCTGCCAGGAGATGTCGGGCCGCGGCGCCATCGCCGGGGCGGTGGCGGCAACCGTCAGATCGGCCGCATCGTGCACCAGGTCCAGCGTGCCTGCGGCATGCGCCCGCAACGGACCGGCGGTAGCGGCAAGACTGGCCGCGACCGCATTGCGCGGGCCGTCCAGTGTGGCGTCGATGGCCACCGGCCCGAGCTCCGGCAGCCCGGCGAGACCGGAGATCAGCCCGTGCGCCGGCTCGGCCACCTCGATCCTGGCCTGGAGACGTTCTGCGTCGATGCTGGCGTCGAGGTTGTATTGGCCCGCCCCGTCCAGCCGTCGGACGCTCAACCTGCCGTGCCCCTCGGTGGTCGAATCGAACGCGCCGGAGCCCGCCGCCGAGAGCAGAAAGCCCTGGCCTGCCACGGCCGCGGCGATGTGCAGCCGGTCGATCCGCATCTCGTGCAGCACCACCCGCACCGGCAAGCCGAAGCTGCCGCTACTGCCCGACACCGGCATGCGGGCGAGGTCGGCGGCGTGCGCCTCCAGCCGGTCGATGTCGAGCACGCCGTGCAGCAGCCGTGTCGGCGCCCAGTCGAAGGTCAGGTCGTCGATGGTGAGGTAGGCGCCGTTCTGGTCGGCGAGTTCCAGCCGTGCGGCTCGCAGCCGGTCGGGGAAGCGGCCGGCCAGCCCGGCGAGACGGATCTCGCCACCGGTCAGGCCGGGAGTGAGGCGCTCGATCAGGTGCCGCCCGGGACCGGTATTGCCGCCGACCAACAGCACGGCCACCAGGAGCAGCGGCACCCCGAGCACCGCCGCCGCCGTCCAGGCGAGAATTCTGCCGATCCGGGCCATGGGCGGCTGGGGTCCTCCGCGGTAGGGGCCACGCAAGAGAACGGCGTGGCGTGGGCAGGAGCGTCATCACAAGGTGCGGCAGCCCGGGTGTTTCACTCCACGGTGCTTGGCAGAGGGCGGCTGACATCGGCGAGGGGACGGCCGGCGGTATCCCCGGGTACCCGGCGCGAGGGGCGACGCCCTTTCGTCATGCCGACGCAGGTCAGCCTCTGCGCCCGTCCTGCGTCCTTGGGGAACAGTCGTGGACCGGCCTGCATCGGTATGACGAAGGCGGAGGATCGTCCGCCAGGCTCGGTCGATCGTGTGACGCCCTGCATCAGCCCCGGATCGTGGCGACGCGCCGGGCCAGCGCACGACGCGCCGCGGCGGCGTCCGCTGCCAGTCGCAGCAGCGTGGGGATCTGTCCGGGCCGGGCAGCGACCGAGACCGCCACGCGCGCCAGACCGATCGCGCCGCGCGCATCCAATGCGGCGAGGGCGGCCGGCGGCAGGTCGCGTTCCACCGGATCGCAAATCGCACGCAGTACGGCGAAGGGCAGGCCATGCCCCGCGGCCACGCGCGCCACGGCGCCGCTCTCCAGGTCCAGCGCGGCGGCGCCCGTTGCCAGCCAAAGCCGGCGCTTGGTTGCCACGTCCGCGGCAATCGTCTCGACCGCCAGGAGGTGGTGCGGGGTGGCACCGCCGAGCCATTCCAGCAGAACCGAATCGGCGGCGAACGACGTGCCATCGCACAGCACCGCCGTCGGCACGACCAGCGCGCCCGGACGCAAGCCCGGATCCAGCCCGCCGGCCAGGCCGAAGCTGAGCAGCGCGGTGGCGCCGGCGGTGACCGCGCGATGGGCCGCCGCCTCGGCTCCCCCGGCGGTGCCGCCGCCGATTTCGACCGGCACGCCGAGGCGGCGTGCGAGCCGGGCCTCGGCATGCAGCCCGACCACGATGACAGTCCCCACGCCGCATGTTCCTCTCGCCTGCAATCCAGCCATGCCCTGCCGCCGTTAACGCCGCCGCCGGCATGGGCCTATAGCGAAGCGCCCGCTGGGGACATACACGGAAGGGAACGCCATAAAATGAGTATCACCCGCCGCGCCATGCTCGGCGCAACCGCTGCCGCCGCCTTGCCGCGCTTCGGCCGGGCCCAGGCCACCCCGACCATCAAGCTGGGCGTGCTCAACGACATGTCCGGCCCGTATCGCGACGACGGCGGCCCGAACGGCGTGATCTGCTGCAAGCAGGCGCTGATCGATTTCGGCGTGCCGGGCAAGGGGTTCAATGTCGAGGTGATCTTCGCCGACCACCAGAACAAGCCCGATGTCGGCGCCGGCATCGCGCGGCAATGGATCGATCAGGACGGGGTGGATGCGATCGTTGACGTGCCGACCTCCTCGGTCGGGCTGGCGGTGAACCAGGTCTGCCGCGAGAAGAACAAGGTGATGTTGAACTCCGGCACCGGCACGTCGGACCTGACCGGCAAGCAGTGCAGCCCGAATACCATCCACTGGACCTACGACACCTACATGCTGGCGAAGTCCACCGGCGGGGCCACGGTGAAGCAGGGCGGCGACTCCTGGTTCTTCATCACCGCCGACTACGTGTTCGGCCTGACGCTGGAGCGCGACACGGCCGACCTGGTGAACAAGGCCGGCGGCAAGGTGCTGGGCGACGTGAAGTATCCGTTTCCCGACACCAGCGACTTCTCCTCGATGCTGGTGCGCGCGCAGTCCTCCGGCGCGAAGGTGCTGGGGCTGTGCAACGCCGGCGGCGACACCGCCAACTGCATCAAGCAGGCGCAGGAGTTCGGCCTGATGCACTCGATGCGCGTGGTGGCGATGCTGATCCAGAGCACCGACGTCAAGGCGCTCGGCCTGGCAACGGTGGGCGGCCTGTACTACAGCGAATCGTATTACTGGGACCTGAACGACCGCACGCGCGCCTGGAACGACCGCATCAAGGGGAAGACGGTGAACGGCATCTGGCCCAACATGACGCAGGCGGGCGACTACGGCGTGACGCTGCACTACCTGAAGGCGGTGGCGGATATGGGGGTGGCGGCGGCCAAGGCGGACGGCCGCGCGGCGGTGGAGCGGATGAAGAAGATGCCGACCGACGACGACTGCTTCGGCCCCGGCCGCATCCGCGAGGACGGCCGCGCGCTGCACCCCGTCTATCTGTTCCAGGCGAAGACGCCGGCCGAGAGCAAGCAGCCCTGGGACGTGGCCAAGGTGATCGCCACCACCTCGGCAGATGAAGCATGGCGGCCGCTGAACGAAGGCGGCTGCCCGTTGGTGCGCTAACCTCTCCCGCGCTTGGCGGGCGAGGTCGAGACGCGCAGCGGCGAGGGTGCGGGTGCAGCGGGGCGCACGCATATGCACCGTGCCGACCCGATCACCCTCACCCTCGGTGCTGCGCACCTCGACCTCTCCCGCTCCCGCGGGGGAGGTTTCTTTGACCTCTCCCGCGCGTAGCGCGGGTGAGGTTCACATTGCAGCGGCTCCGTGCCACAACGGGCTTAACCGATGAACACCGTCGTCACGCAATTTCTGCCGCAGCTTTCCGATGACCTGGCCGCCCTGGTCGCGGCGGCAGCGCCTTGGGTGACGGCGATCCGCATTGGTTTCAACCGCCACATTGCCGGCATCGTGTGGCGCGCCGACGTGGTGGTGACGTCCGACCGGGCACTACCGGCGCAGGACAGCTATTCACTCTCCGGCTCGGACGGCACGCTGCTGCCGGCCCGCGCCGCGCGCCGCGACCCCGCCACCAATCTCGTCTGCCTGAACCTCGAAACGACGGCCGTGACGGCGCCGATGCGCGCCGCGGTCAATCCGTCGGTGGGCGGCCTCGCCCTGGCGCTCGGTGCGGCGGCAGACGGCAGCCCGACCGTCCGGCTGACCGCGATCCACTGGGTCGGCCGCAGCAACGCCAACAGCGGCGGGCCGCTGGGCGACGCCATCATCCTCGACCTCGCGGCCGACATGCTGCCGGAGGGCGGGCCGGTGCTGGACGCCAGGGGGGGCCTGCTGGGAATGGCCAGCGCCGGGCCGCAAGGCGAGGCCCTGGTGATCCCGCACGCCACGATCAACCGGTTCCTCGATCCGCTCGGCATGGCGAAGACGCTGCCGGCAACGCGGGCGCAGCGCGGCTGGCTCGGCGTCGCGCTGCAACCGATCAACGTGCCACAGGCGATGCGCGCCATCGCCCACCAGACGTCCGGGCGCCTGGTCGTCAGCGTGACCCCGGGCGGGCCGGCAGAGCATGCCGGTCTGCGGCTGGGCGACGTGTTGCTGGCGGTCGATGGCGAAAGCGTGAGCGGACCGCACGGCCTGCGCGACATCATCCGGGCCGACCGCATCGGCAGCGCCATCGAAATTCGCCTGATGCGGGAAGGGACGATCCGCAACGTCACGCTCAGGATCGCGCCGCAGCCGCTCGACTGATCACGGCGCCCGCTGCTTGCCGGACCGGATTCCGGCCGCCGGGCCGTTTGCTGCGACCGCGAAGGTTGCGTCCGACCGCAGGGCGCCATAATTTCGCCGTGCTTCAGTCCGCCGCGGCGGTTCACCATGAGGACATGCGCAATGAGCGCCAACACCAAAGGCTCCGTGACTGTCACACTGGGCGGCACCAACCGGTCCGCCACCCTGCCGTTGATCTCCGGCACCATCGGGCCGGACGTGTTCGACATCCGCAAGCTCTACGGCGACCTGGGTGTGTTCACCTACGACCCGGGCTACGGGGTGACCGCGTCGTGCGACAGCAAGATCACCTATATCGACGGCGACGTCGGGGTGCTGCTGTATCGCGGCTACCCGATCGAGCAACTGGCCGACAAGTCGACCTTCCTGGAGGTCGCCTACCTGTTGCTGAACGGCGAACTGCCGGGTGCGGCGAAGCTCAAGGAATTCGAGTTGGGCGTCATGCGGCACACCATGCTGCACGAGCAGCTTCGTACCTTCTACAACGGGTTCCGCCGCGATGCGCATCCGATGGCGGTGATGTGCGGCGTGGTTGGCGCGCTGTCGGCGTTCTACCACGACAGCCTCGACATCCACGATCCGGAGAGCCGGCGGATCAGCGCGTTCCGGCTGATCGCCAAGGTGCCGACGATCGCGGCCTGGGCGTACAAATACTCGGTCGGCCAGCCATTCGTGTATCCGCGCAACGACCTCGGCTACGCGGAGAACTTCCTGCACATGTTCCACGCCGTGCCGGCGGAGGAGTACAAGGTCAACCCGGTGCTGTCGAAGGCGATGGACCTGATCATGATCCTGCACGCGGATCATGAGCAGAATGCATCGACCAGCACGGTGCGGCTGGCCGGGTCCACCGGGGCCAATCCGTTCGCCTGTATCGCCGCCGGTATCGCCAGCCTGTGGGGACCGGCGCATGGCGGCGCCAACGAGGCGGTGCTGAAGATGCTCAGCGAGATCGGCCACGTGAAGAACATCAAGGCCTATCTGGACGACGTGAAGGACAAGGACAATCACGCCAAGCTGATGGGCTTCGGCCACCGGGTGTACAAGAACTACGACCCGCGGGCGCGCATCATCCAGAAGGCTTGCCACGACGTTCTGCACGAGCTCGGCATCAAGGGCGATCCACTGCTCGACCTGGCGATCGAACTGGAGAAGATCGCGCTGAGCGACAAGTACTTCATCGACCGCAAGCTGTACCCGAACGTGGATTTCTATTCCGGCATCATCCTGAAGGCGATGGGCTTCCCGACCAGCATGTTCACCGCGCTGTTCGCGGTGGCGCGCACCGTGGGCTGGGTCAGCCAGTGGCAGGAGATGATGGAGGACCCGCAGCAGCGCATCGGCCGGCCACGGCAGATCTACACCGGTGCGCCGCAACGCGACTACGTGCCGGTCGAAAAGCGCGGCTGAGCCGCACCGTCCGGCAGCGCGCCGGAAGGCCAGGGACCGGGCGTCCCTGGCCTTTTTTGTGCCTGCCCCCGGGGTTCGCAGAATACCTCGATCGCATCCGCGCCGCCGCGCCGGCCGGAGCCCACGCCGTCGCCCAGCCCCGTCGCCGTGGCGGCATCCCGGAACCCGTTTGCCGGCACCGATCGGCAAATCCTTCTGTGCGCCCTCTGCAGCTCCGCGAACTCTGCGTTCGATAAGCCGGGCGCAAACGCAGACCGACCCGACACGGTCAAGCTTCCGGCAACCACCCATCCCAGCAGCCTTGCCGGTCAGGCAACAAAGGAACCCGCGCCGACCTGGCCTGCATCAAAACCCGACGAAGCCCGGCAAACTCACAACGAATGCTTGCAGGCCCGCACCGAGCCAAGCGCCGCGAAACCGATGAAATACGTCCTGGCGTGCTTGTCGACCTTTGCGAGCTTTGTGAACAATCGAACCTGCGCGCTGTACCGTACCGACCGGTAAACTCCGCATCCGGCGGGGCTGCGTGTCGGTCCCATGGGCAGCCGCCCCTTCGTCCGGTGCCGAGTTGTGCGGAACGATCAGGTTCAAGCCCCGCGGCGACGGCGCGGCGGCCCGTGTCATCATCAACTTTTGCTCGGGTTGTGTTTCGAACCGTGAAATCGGGTGAAAATGCATGATTGTGGACAACTTTATCCACAGCCTGTTGATAAGGTACTTGAGGAAATACTCTTAAAAGATTCAGAAGACTCGAATTTTTTTCCATCGATCGTCAGACCAACACGTCGGCTCGTGCTGCAACGAACCTCCCGGGATTAACGGTAATACCGGAAAATTAACGCAACGATTGGGACAATACTTAGGGTTTGCCTGTTTTGTTGGCCCATGACGCAAAAGCACCTTGCATGGTTGCGAAGGTATGGATAGTTCTGCACCTTAAGGTTGTAATTTTCTTAAACTTGCTTACCGGGAGACGCAGATGACCGATACCCAGTCCCTCGACATGCAGGTCAAGGAACGGTTGAAGAGGTGGCCGCAGCGGCCTCCCGGCTTGCATATGCCGCGGCGCGGCCGACACGTATGGCTGCGCGGCCGACCGGGCGATGATTCAAAGACTTGTTACCCATTCCTGAAGCTGCCCGGCAGCACGCGGCTGCGCACGCTGCCGGACGGCCTGTGGCTCAACTTCGGCGGCACGATTGCGGATCCTTTTGTGGATATCTTTGCCATAGAGGCATGCAGCACGTTGCAGAACCTGCTCGACAAGCGCTCCCGCTTCGCTCCCAGTACGCACTCCCTGCTCGCCGTGTGCCCGGTGCCGTGGATGCTGGCGCCGGCGATGCCGGAGGATCCCACGCCGCGCTGGCAGGCGATCGGCGTGCTGCTGCGCCCCCCGGTCCTGCCGGTGGTGTTTCCGGTGCGCCTGACCCGCATCCTCTATGGCCTCAAGACGGAACACTATGACGGCTTCGCCCGCCACCAATTGCCGCACGGCCACGAATTTTTCGCGCCGATGGATGCGCTCACCGCCGAGGACAGCGACAAGAACCCGGAAATGCAGGCGTTGTTGCAGCGCGCTTCGCCGGTGTCGAATTTCCTGCGGCAGCCGTGATCGGGGATGGGCGGGCCGTCACCGGTCATTGCGAGGCACGTAGCCGTCCCCGGGCTCGACCCGGGGAAGCAATCCCCGCCTGACGATCAGCACCGACTCCTCAGGCAGGGGATTGCCGCGTCGCTTCGCTTCTCGCAATGACCGTCGGGGCAATGACAACAGCAGCCACTACTCCGCGGCCCGCATCTGTCGCTGCGCCAAAGTGGCCCGGTCGAGCTTGTGAACCTCCCCGGCCTTGAGGATCGCCACCAGCCGCTCCTTGTGCTGCAACAGGCTTACATCGGCGACCGGATCGCCATCCACCAGCAGCAGATCAGCGAGAAAACCCTCGCGCACCTGACCGGCCTGATCGCCCAGGCCCATCAGTTCGGCACCATGGCGGGTCGCGCAGACCAGCGCCTCGCCGGGGCTGTAGCCGAGATGCCGCACGAAATGCGCGATGTCGCGGGCGTTCTCGCCCTGCGGCGTGCGCGCGAAACCGTAGTCGCCACCAATGACGACGCGAATGCCGCGGCGCTTCATCTGCGGATAGGCGCGCGACGCCGCGGCGAGGCCGAGCTCGATGCCGGTGCGCACGCCGTGATGCAGCGTGCCCTCCGGCGCCTCATACACCGCGGCGTGCAGCAGACCGATCGCCGGGCCGACGAACACGCGGTCCTTCACCGATTCCAGCAGGTCGAGCGCTTCCTCGTCGGCATGCTCGCAGTGATAGATCACATCGACGCCGCAGCGCACCGCACGCTTCACCGATTCCGCGGCGCGGCAATGCGCGTTGACCATGCGGTGGAAGTCGCGCGCCACGGTGACGCCGGCGCGGATTTCGTCCTCGCTCATGACGGTGCGCGGCAAGGCGCCGGCGCGGGTGTGGTCGTCGCCGGAAATATTGAGCTTGATGCTGTCCACGCCTTCGCGCACGCAGAGCCGCGCGAGCCTGGTCACTTCCACCGGCCCATCGGCGCACATCGCGAAGCTGTCGCGGAACTGGTGCGCGCGCCGCTCGTCGCCGAGGCCGCCGGTAACGGTGATCTCCGGGCCGCAGGCGCGCATCCGCGGACCAGGCAGTTCGCCGGCCTCGATGGCATTGCGAATCACCACGTCAACGCGGAGCTTGGCGCTCGCCGCGCTGTACGCGCTGGTGAAGCCATGGTCGAGCAATAGGCGGGCGTTGCGCGCGGCGATCAGCGTGTGCTCTTCGGGGGGTGTGTCGCCCAGGTCGGTGGGACGGGCACCGTTGATGAAGGTGATATGCGCGTGGCCTTCGACCAGGCCGGGCATCAAGGTCATGCCATGCGATTCGATCGTTTCGGCACCGGCGGCTTCGAGCTGGCCGCGCTGGGTTGCGACCGCACGGATGCGCTCGCCCTCGATCAGCACGTCGGCCGGGAACGCCGGCGCGCCCGAGCCGTCCCATACGCGGCAGTTCTTGAACAGCAGACGCGCCACGGTTTCCCCCCCCTCGTTGGCCGCCGGCAGCGTAGCGGGTTTTCGCCGCGACTGGAATCGTCGAGACCCCTCCGCTGTCATTGCGAGGAGCGTGAGCGACGAAGCAATCTCCCGCACAATGAGCCGCGGCTCATCGTGTCGCTGCGCTCCTCGCAAGAAACCACTCCGCCTTATCTCCGGCGACCTCTACAGTTTCATTCAGGGTGGGTCGTCCGCCAGCCGGTGGCCAACTCGCAACGACAGCAGGTCCGCCGAACCAGTGCAGGATTGCTGCGTCACGCCGCCGTTCGCAATGACGGGTGGCAGCCAAACGGTTCGATACGGCGCGCGTCGAGCCGCCCGGCCTTACGACCGGGCGGCTCGCGCTGATCAGTGGCCGCTGGCTGGCGGGTGGCGCCCGCTTTGCTCAGCGTTGACCAGCTTGTTGCAGGCTAGTGCTGACCGCCCTTGCGGCCGGCTTCAGCGGCCCGCTCGCGGTCCTGGGCGACGTTGCCTGGTGAACCAGTGTTATGGCTCTGACCGCCGCTGTGGCTCGGTTCGCCGCCCCGGCGCCCGGCCTCGGCCGCACGCGCGGGATCGTTCGAGAAGTTGCCGCCGCTATGCTGCCCGCCGGTCTGGCCGGCGCGCGCCGCCTTGTCGCGATCCTCGGCGAAATTGCCCGGGTTGCCCGTATGTCGTTGGTCAGCCATTTCGTAGTTCCTCATTGTCGTTCAAGCGCGACGGGGTTGCTGATCCCGTCATCGACTCAACGGCTCACGCCGACATGGGTTGTGTTCACGATTCTCGTGAGCACAGCCACTGCTCCGGCGGCCTCGCGCCGTAGCGAAAGAATGGCGGCGTGCCAGAAAAAATGCGGGCCGATGGCGAATCATGCCGGCACGCGCAGGCGACATTCCGCCAGCGCCACGCACGCAGTCCCGGCTAAGGGGAGGAAAGCAGGCTGGAGCGGTCACGCGTCGCAATTGGTGACCACGATGATCGCCACTCCCGCAGGCCAGGGCAAAACCGAGTGGCTGGCTCAACCGGATCGTTGCGCCACAGCATGCAATGCCGATCCTTGTGGTTGTGTGCGACGTCTGTTTGCGGGTGTCGCACTGGGCAGTCGAACGGGGCCAGCCGATTGAAACATTACACAGCCCCCGGCATGGTCGCTAAGCTTTTCGCCGGCTGTTCAGGTCAAGCGAGGGTCACCACACCATCCCGCGCTCCCGCGGCTTCTTCTGCTGCCCGGCGCCCTGCGCCGCCGCGATCCACTCGGTCACCGGCATGAAGCGCGGCGCCAGGAAGCGGTAGGCATGCTCCAGCGCCCCCCGGACCCGATCGTCGAAGGTGAACCCCAGACCGTCCCACTCCAGCAGCAGCGGCTGCCATGCCCGCAGGGTGCGATACAGCCAGTCCCGGTTCGACCGGATGAAGGTCCGCTGGCTCTCCAGATTGCGTAGCGCCGCCAGCACCTCGCCGGTCTGCGCATCCAGCTCCTCGAACCGCCCGCCGATCCGCCGCAGCGCCACCAGGTTCAGCCGGCGCACCTGGGTGAGCTTCTCGAGTTGCGCCGCATCGCCCCGCCACCCATGCGCCAGCCGCGTCAGCCTGCTCGCGATGCCCTGCACCGGCTGCAACAGCCGGTCGCGCAGCGCTTCCACATAAGCCAGCTCCTGCGCCAGCACCTCCAGCATCGGCGCCACCGCATCGGGTCCGGCCAGCTTCAGCTCCGCCGCCACCCGCCGGGACGCCTCCTGCACCGTCTGCTGCATGGCCGGCGCGTCGGCGGCGGCCATCAGCGCCTGGGGAGCCAGCGCCGACTGGTCCTCGCCGGTGCCCACGCGCAGCCAGGCCGCAAGCTGCAACCGCAGCCGCGCCTGCGCCAACCGCAGATGCTGCGGGCTTGGCTCCCAGCTCGCCTCTCCGCTCAGCACCTCGGCCGGCAGCGCGTCGCCGAGCCGCAGGCTGGTGACGAAGTCGAGCGAGGCCGCGATCAGCGCCAGCATCCGGCCGTCCTCCGACTCGTCCGGGATCTCGAACTCGCGTTGCAGGGCGCGCAGCGGCAGGGCCGCCTCGCGCTCGCCGAGCAAGACCACCATGACCGGGGTGCCGTCAGTCTCGGCGCGCCGGAACAACGGGTCGCCGAACCGGCTGAACAGGCGGTGTTTCAGCCGGCAGTGGTCTGGCGGTGGGGTGGGTGGGGGGGCCATGGCGGTTGCGGCGGTGCGGTTCCGGACGCACAACAGACCACGCACGGATGAACGGAAGCCTAACGCCGGCGAAACCCCTCGCACAGCTTGGCGGGCCTATAGGATGGCGGCATGACCCCCCTCGCCTGGTTGATCGGCCTGCTGCTGCCCGCCTGCGGGTCGCCCGGAGCACAAGGCCTGCCGGTGCCGCCACCGCTGGACATCGCCCAGCTCACCCGGCCGGCCAGCCCGAACACCGCGCTGGCCGCGCCAGCCGGCTTCCGCCTGACGCCGGACATCGCCACCCCGACCTATCGCGTGCCGGCGCCCCGGCTGTATGCCGCCATCCTTGCCGTCGCCGCCGCGCAGCCCCGCACCTATCCGGCCGCCGCGTATCCGGACCGGCTCCAGGCCGCTTGGGTGGCGCGCAGCGCCATGTTCAACTTTCCCGACCTGGTGACCGCCCAGGCCGCCCCGGCCGGAGCGGACACGTCCACGCTCGTGCTGTATTCCCGCAGCGTTTACGGGTATGGCGACCTCGGCGCCAACCGCAAGCGCGTGGCAGCCTGGCTCGCCGCCCTGGATCGGACGCTCAACCCAGCCAACGAAAGATGATGCCCGCATGCGTGGACTCGGCTCGTTCCTGAAGGACGCTTACCGGCTGGCCAGGCCCTACTTCTCCCGCTCCGATGAGCGGTGGTCCGCCTGGGGGCTGCTGATCGCCATCGTCGTGCTCAATCTCAGCCAGGTCGGGCTGTCCGTGGTGCTGAACTACTGGCGGCGCGAGTTCTACAACTCGCTCCAGCAGAAGAACTGGTCGGCGTTCATGGACCTGATCTTCGTCTATCGCCAGACGCCCAGCGGATGGATGCCAGGCTTCTGCGAACTCGCCGTGGTGTTCATCGGCATCGCGGTCTATTCGGTTTATCTCAATCAGTGGCTGCAAATCCGCTGGCGGCGCTGGATGACCACCCGCTACCTCGACGAGTGGCTGGCCGACCGGGCGTATTACCGCATCAGCCTGACCACCGACCACGCCGCGATCGGCACCGACAACCCCGACCAGCGCATCGCCGAGGACCTGCGGGACTTTACCGACAACACGCTGACGCTGGGGTTGGGGCTGCTGTCCAACATCGTCTCGCTCGCCAGCTTCGTCGGCATCCTGTGGGGGCTGTCCGGGGCGGTGGAGTTCTTCGGCGTCAGCATTCCCGGCTACATGGTCTGGGTGGCGATCGTCTATGCGGTGATCGGCAGTTGGCTCACCCATCTGGTCGGGCGCCCGCTGGCGGCGCTGAATTTCCGCCAGCAGCGGGTGGAAGCCGATTTCCGCTACAGCCTGGTGCGGGTGCGCGAGAACATGGAAGGCATCGCGCTGTACCGCGGCGAGCATGAGGAGCAGGGGCTGCTGCTGCACCGCTTCGGGGCGGTGATCGGCAACTGGTACGCCATCATGCGGCGGATGAAGCTGCTGAATACGCTGACGGTGGGCTACGACCAGGTGGCGGTGGTGTTCCCGGTGGTGGTCGCCGCGCCACGCTATTTCTCCGGTGCGATCGAACTCGGCGGCATGATGCAGACGGTCGGTGCCTTCAGCCAGGTGCAGAGCTCGCTGTCATGGTTCGTCGGGGCCTATGCGTCGCTGGCCAACTGGCGCGCCATCGTCGAGCGGCTGACCACGTTCCACGGCGCCATCGTCGCCGCGCGGGCCGCCGCCGGCCAGGACTTCGAGCGGGTGGACTCGCCGGACGGCACGGTGCGGCTGCACGACCTCACCCTCGCCTTGCCGAACGGCACGAAGCTGCTGGAGCATGCCGAGCTGGTATTGCAGCCGGGGCATTCCGTGGTGGTGACCGGGCGTTCGGGCTCCGGCAAGTCCACCCTGTTCCGCGTCTTTGCCGGCATCTGGCCATTCGGGCACGGCAGCGTGCAACTGCCGGGACGCGCCTTCTTCCTGCCGCAGCGGCCGTACATTCCGCTCGGCAACCTGCGCCACGTCATCGCCTATCCGCAGCCGGCGGACAGCTTCGATCGTGCCACCCTCGCCGCCGCCCTGACGGATGTCGGCCTGGCCAGCTTCGCCGAATTGCTCGATCGCGACGAGAACTGGCCGATGCGGCTGTCCGGCGGCGAGCAACAGCGGGTGGCGATCGCCCGCGCGCTGTTGGCGCGGCCGGACTGGATCTTCCTGGACGAGGCGACCGCCAGCCTGGACCCGGAGGCCGAGACCGCGCTGTACCGGGTGCTGCGGGAGCGCCTGCCCAATGCGACGCTGGTCTCGATCGCTCACCGCGCGTCCGTTGCGGCGTTCCATGAGCGGCGCCTGGTACTCAGGCGGGAGGAGGGCAAGCCGGGCGAGCTGGTGCCGGGCGATATCCTGCCGGCCGCGGCCGATTGAGGCGGGCGGGGGTGCTCGACGGGACGGCGGCCATGACACAAGGGGGGCGGCCGCTGCCTGTCCTTGGGATCGAAGCGTCAGGATCAGAACCCTGGTACACCGCGCCGGACGGCGAAACCCCGTTCAGCATGTCTCACACGGTGAGCGGCCGGCCCTGCATGGTCCAACGGCAGGGCTTGGCCATGGCCTGGTTGAAGTAGGCGATGAACGCCGCGATCGTTTGCTTGAGATACGCCTTGGAGATGAAGTTGCCGCGGCGGAGCAGCTTGCGCACCAGGATGGAGAACCAGATCTCGATCTGATTGATCCACGACGCGTGCTTCGGCGCAGCGGCGCGACATCCGGATCGACTTCCCCGCCTGGCAGCCGTTTCCCCTGTCCCAACTGCGGCGCCGCCGACTGCCCCGCCTACGACACCGAGCAGATGAGCGGGCGCCACCTGACCTTCTTCCAGCACCAGGCCTACCTCAACGCCCGCGTGCCGGGCGTCCGCTGCGACAAGTGCGGCATCAGGAAGGTCCACGTGCCCCGGGCACGACCCGACAGCGGCTTCACTCTGCTGTTCGAGGCCCTGCTGATGACCATGGTGTCGGCCATGCCGGTCAGGCCTGTGGCGAGGATGGTGGGCGAGCGCGACACGCGGTTGTGGCGCGTGCTGCATCACTATGTGGATCAGGTGCGGGCGCGAGCCGACGCCTCGGCGGTGACCCGGGTCGCCATCGATGAAACCGCCGCCCGGCGCGGCCACGACTCCATCACGCTGTTCGTCGATATCGACCAGGCCGGTGTGCTGTTCGCCACCGAGGGCAAGGATGCTGGCACCGTCGCTGGGTTCGCCAATGATCTGGCGGCGCACGGCGGCGATGCCGAGGCGGTCGATGAGGCCTGCATCGACATGAGCCCGGCCTTCATCAAGGGCACCGCCGAGCATCTGCCCAATGCGGCGGTGACTTTCGACAAGTTTCATGCCGTCAAGATCCCCGGCTCAAGCCCGGGGACCAACGATGCCGTCGATCAGGTGCGGCGGGCCGAGCAGAAGGGACAAAGCGTGCTGCGTGGCACACGCTCTATATGGTTGCGCAATCCACACACCCTGTCCGAGCGGCAGCAGGCGACACTCGACAGCCTGCCCACGCGCCATCTCAAGACGGCGCGGGCATATCAGATCCGGCTGGTTGAGATCCAATGAAGGGAGCAGCCGTCATAACGAATTCCCCGCTTGGCCTCGTGCCATCGGACCCTACGGTCCAAGCCCTCACGCGTCCTTGTCGTTGCAAAAATCCTTCTCGGGAGCCGGGTTCGGCGCGGAAAGTATCAATTGTCAGTTGGTGAGAGAGCAAGAATCCCTGGAAGACCAATAGCGCGCAAGGTCGGCCGCTGGAGGATGAAACTGCCGCACGCCGCGCCCAAAGCATAGCGCCGGCTCATTGGGCGGGGGATTGCTTCCGCCGGCCAAGCCCGGGGGACCGCTACGCTCCTCGCAATTACAGCGTGGGGGTGGTGCAAGCCCTCACGCGAACTGCGCCGCATCGAAGCCGTCCGGCAAAACCCCGCGCGGCTTGATCAGCGGATACGGGCCGCGCGCCAGGAAGCGTCCGCTGCCCGGCTCCGCCTGCACCTTGCCGTCGCGCATCGCCACGCGCCCGCCCTTCACCGTCGCGACGGGCCAACCGGTGACCGCCATCCCCTCATACGGCGTGTAGTCGATCACGTGCTGCATCAGAGCGTTGGTGATCGTCACGCGCTTCGCCGGATCCCACAGCACGAGGTCCGCATCGGACCCCGGTGCAATCGTGCCCTTCTTCGGATACAGCCCGAACAGCTTCGCCGGATTGGTCGCGGTCAGCCGCACGAACTGGTTTGCGTCGATCCGCCCCGCCGCCACGCCCTCGCTGAAGATCAGCGGCAGCCGAGATGCCAGCCCCGGCACGCCATTCGGAATATCCGGGAACGGCGCATTGTTGCCGTGAATCCGTTTGCCGCCCTCGCCTTCATAACTGGAGCCGCTGTGATCGGACGAAACAACGTCGAGCGTGCCGCGGCGGATGTCCTCCCACAGCCCCTCGCTGTCCTCGCGCGTGCGCGGGCTGGGGCTACAGATGAACTTCGCACCCTCGAAGCCCGGACGGTCCATGTCGGCCGCGCCCAGCACGAAATACTGCGGACACGTCTCCGCCCACACCTTCAGGCCGCGTGCCTGCGCGCGCGCGATCTCTGCCGCCACTTCCGGGCAGGAAACGTGGAACACCTGGATCGGCTGATCCACCAGTTCGGCCAACGCAATCGCCCGATAGGTCGCCTCGCGCTCGATCACTTTCGGGCGCGACCAGGCATGGTATTTCGGCGCGCCACGTCCGTCGGCCATCAGAGCCTCGGTGCGCCAGCCGATCGCCTCGTAGTTTTCGCAATGCACCGTGACCAGCGCGCCGTTGCGCCGCGCCGCGGACAGCACGCGCAGGAACTGCCGGTCGTCCAGATGCGACGGCTCGTAGGTCAGGAACACCTTCAGGCTGCGCACGCCGGAGGCGACGACCTCGGGGATCTGCTTCCAGACCACGTCATCGGACGGATCGGTGATGATCTGGTGGAAGCTGTAGTCCACCATCGCCTGCTTCGCGCGCCGATGGTACTCGGCCAGCGTGTCGAGAATGCCGTTGCCTTTGAACTGCGCCGCGAAGGTGATGACGGTGGTGGTGCCGCCGGCCAGGCAGGCGGTGCTGCCGGTGGTGAAGCTCTCCTGGTCCACGCCGCCGTTCGCGCGCAATTGCTCGATGTGGCAGTGCGTATCGACGCCGCCGGGCAGCACCAGCAGGCCGTCCGCGTCCAGCTTCCGGGCGCCGTCCAGCCCCTCGCCGATGGTGGCGACGCGGCCGTCGCGGATGCCGATATCGGAGCGAAAAATATCCGCCGCGGTCACCACGGTGCCGCCGCGGATCACCAGGTCGAAGTCGGGCATCTCGTCCCCCTGCGCACGATGCGGCATGCTGCCGTCCCATGCGGCTCACCCACAAGACAATTCATCCGACCGGCCATCCGGTCACCATCCAGTTCGACGGCCAGCCGATCGCGGCGCTGGCGGGCGAGACCGTCGCCGCCGCGCTGTCGGCCGCCGGCATCGTCGCGTTTCGCCGCACCGCGTCGGGAGCGCCGCGCGGAGTGTATTGCGGCATGGGCGCGTGCTTCGACTGCGTGGTCACCGTGGATGGCCGCATCGGCCAGCGCGCCTGCCTGACCAAGGTCGCCGACGGCATGCGGGTGACCGGCGCGGCGCCGGCGACGCTGGTACCGCTGGGTGGATCGCCGGACAGCGATGTCGCCACGGAGGAACGCCCCGATGTGCTGGTCGTTGGCGGCGGGCCTGCCGGCCTGGCAGCCGCGATCGCCGCGGCCGAGGCGGGCGCGGCCGTGGTGCTGCTGGACGAACGCGCGGCCCCAGGCGGGCAATATGCCAAGCCGTTGGCCGACAGCCATGCGGATGCGGCGCCGGACGCTCAGTTTCGTACCGGCATCGACCTGCGCGACCGGGCGCAACGGACCGGCGTGCGGATCGAGAGCGACGCCGTGGTGTGGGGCGGCTTCGCGCCGGACGAGATTGCCGCGTTGGTCCGCGGGCGGGCGGTGACGTTCCGGCCTCGGCGGCTGATCCTCGCGCCGGGGGCGCATGAGTTGCCGGCGCCGCTGCCGGGCTGGACGCTGCCGGGCGTCATGACCACCGGCGCGTTGCAGACGCTGGTCCGCGCGCAACGCGTCTGCCCCGGCGAGCGCGTGCTGATTGCCGGCAGCGGTCCGCTGAACCTGCAACTCGCCTGCGAGTTGCTGGCCTGCGGCGTCAAGCCGGTGGCGGTGGTGGAGGCGGCGCCGCGTCCGGGGCCCGGGGCATGGCGCGCGCTCTGGCAGATGGCGCGTCACGCCCCCGATCTGCTGCGCGACGGGATGTCGATGCTGGCCACGCTGAAGCGTGCCGGCGTGCCGGTGCTGTGGTCGGCGCGGGTGACCGCGGTGGATGGCGAAGCGGAGGAGGAGGGCAGCCTCCCCCTCCCCTTGAGGGCTTGGGCCGCGAAGCGGACCAAGGTTGGGGGGAGGGGTGCGTACCACCAGGAACCGCGGCTGATTGCGCCCCTCCCCCCAACCTTGGTCCGCTTCGCGGCCCAAGCCCACGAGGGGAGGGGGAGTCTTGTTTCGCGCGCCACCCCGTCACCAAGCGAAGATCGCGTTCGCGCCGCACATATCACCGGCCCGCAAGGCGAACGGATGCTGGCGGCGGATGTCGTCGCGGTGAATCTCGGCTTCCAGCCGGAGGTCGGATTGGCCCGCGCGCTGGGCATTCCGCATCGCTTCGTCGATGTCGGGCTGGGCCATCTGGCGACGGAAACCGCCGCCGACGGCCGCACCGCGATCGCCGGCGTGTTCGCGGTCGGCGACGGCGCGGCGCTGGGGGGCGCGCGCGTTGCCATGGCGCGCGGGCGGCTCGCGGGGCTGGCGGCGGCGCGCGATCTCGGCTGGCCGGCGCCCGACGATGCGGACGCGGGCGCGGCGCTGGCCCGCGCCGTGGCCTTCCAGGACGCGCTGTGGCGACTGTTTCGCCCGCCGCCGCCGCGCGTGGACAGCCTGCCCGACGCAACCATCGTGTGCCGCTGCGAGGAAGTCACCGCCGGCCGGCTGCGCGCCGAACTGGCCGGCGGGCTGGCCTCGTTGCCGGCCCTGAAGAAGGCGACGCGCGCAGGCATGGGACGCTGCCAAGGCCGTTTCTGCGCCGCGACGATCGCCCGGCTGTGTCCCGACGCGCCGGACGACTGGTCGTTCGCCGCCCCGCGCGCGCCGCTGCGCCCGGTGCCAGCCGCGCCGTTGATGGTCGAGGCGGCGGAATTCGCCGCGCCATTGCTTGCCTCGCCGGAACCCCCGGCGCGCCTGCACCGGCTGGCGGCGGTGGCGCAGGCAACCCGCCGCGCCGACGTGGTGGTGATCGGCGGCGGCCTCGCCGGTCTGTGTTCGGCGTATTTCCTGGCGAAGGATGGCGCGGACGTGCTGCTGGTGGAACGCGACGAGGCCGGCATGGCGGCGTCCACCGCCAATGCCGGCAGCCTGCACGTGCAGCTTCTGTCGTACGACTTCAACGACGACACGCCGGAGGATGGTGGCCCGGCGGCGCACACCTTGCCACTCGGGCCGCGCAGCATCGCGTTATGGCAGGAGATCGGCGCCGCGGTCGGCGAGGATCTGGGTATCCGCACCGAGGGCGGACTGATGCTGGCGGAGGATGCGGCCTCGATGGATTGGCTGCGCCGCAAGTCGGCGATGGAGCGACGTTGGGGCATCGAAAGTCACGTGCTGGGCGCTAATGAATTGCGCGCGCTGGCGCCGGCGTTGTCGGCCCGCATGATCGGCGCGGATTTCGTTCCGGCGGAGGGCTTCGGCGATCCGTTGCGCGGGACGATGGCGGTGCTGACGCTGGCGTTGCGTCACGGCGCCCGGCTGCTGCGCGGCGCCGAGGTGCTGGGGATCGAGCGCGACGGCGCGGCGTGGCGCGTGGCGACGTCGAAGGGGCCGGTGATCGCCGGCCGTGTGGTGAACGCGACGGGCCCTTGGGCGGCGCGCATCGGCCGGATGGTTGGGTTGCACCTGCCGGTCACCGGCACCGTGCAGCAGGTGATCGTTACCGAACCGGCACCGCCGATGACGCGGCACCTGATCGCGCTGGCCAACCGGCATCTGTCGCTGAAACAACAGGCGAGCGGCGGCTTCCTGGTCGGCGGCGGCTGGTTCGGCGGGTTCGATCCGGTGAGCGGGCGCACGCATAATCTGCGTCGCAGCCTGGAGGGCAATCTATGGGTCTGCGCGCGTGTGCTGCCGGCGCTGCGCAGCCTGCATTTCGTGCGCGCGTGGACCGGCATCAATCCGGCGATCGACCGCGCGCCGATCCTCGGCGAGGCGCCCGGGCTGCCGGGGTTCTTCAATACGGTGACCGCGAACGGCTACACGCTCGGGCCGGTGGTGGGACGGATCACGGCGGACGCTGTTTTGCATGGCGAGGCGGTTGACCGGAATTATCGGATGGAACGGTTCGGGTGAGCGGACTGTGCCATTGCTGTGGATTCGCATGAAGCAAGCAAGACCTTAGCACGGAGGCAGATCGAGAGCCACGGAGCGCCACGGAGCATTATCGATGGCTCGGCGCACCAACGATTCTTCTCCGTGGCGCTCCGTGGCTCTCGATCTACCTCCGTGCTAAGGTCTTGCTTGCTGCTTGTACCGGCACCGGACTGGTGACCACCATCACCATGCGGCCGGCGCGGTGCCGAACAGTATCGGATGCAACAACAGCAGCACAACCCACGCGGCTACGGCCAGCGCCGTGATCAGGAACGCTCCGAAGAACACGATCGACGCGCTATCGCCGTTGCCAATGACGTGCACCGCGGCCCAGATCGCTGTTTGCACGGGTTTCCTCCCGCGCGTTTGTCGCTCAGCATGCCACGTATGAGCAGAGATGTCCTACCCATCGTGCCGCGGGGCCCGCGCGCTCCATTTGCGCTGCTGGTCGCGCTGACCGCCAGCGGTACGCTGGGCATGCACATGATCATCCCGGCGTTGCCCGCGACCGCGGCGGCGCTGGGCGTCGGTGCGGGTACCATCCAGTTGGCGATCACGCTGTATCTGGTCGGCCTGGCGATCGGCCAGTTGGTGTATGGCCCGATCTCCGATCGGTTCGGCCGGCGACCGGTGCTGCTGGCCGGCTTGTCGCTCTACACGATCGCCGGGCTGGTCGCCGCCGTGGCACCGAACGCCGCGGCGCTGATTGTTGCTCGGGTGTTCCAGTCGCTCGGCGGTTGCAGCGGGCTGGTGCTGGGACGCGCCATCGTGCGCGATGCCGCGTCGGCGGATCGCGCAGCGGGGCAGCTCGCATTGCTCACCCTGGTGATGTCGGCGGTGCCTGCCATCGCGCCGGTGATCGGCGGCTATGCCACCGCCTGGCTCGGCTGGCGCGCCAGCTTTTCCCTCCTCGCGGTATTCGGCGGTGTCGCGCTGCTGCTGACCTACCGCTTCCTGCCCGAGACGCTCGGCGCGCGCGACGGCGGCCGCAGCGCCGGTGCGATGTTCTATTCCTACGTGCGCTTGCTCTCGTCGCGCGCCTTCTGCGGCTATGCGATCGGCGGCGCCTGCACGACCACGTCGTTCTATGCCTTCATGTCGGCGTCGCCGTTCATCTTCGAGCACATGCTGCACCGGTCGCCGCAGGAGGTGGGACTGTACTACCTCGTGCTGATGGGCGGCGTGGGGCTGGGCGGGCTGAGTGCCAACCGGCTGGCGGGGCGGCTGCGAACGCGCACGGCGCTGCGCATCGCGAATTCGCTGGCGATTACCGGCGCTGCCGCATTCGCGCTGGCCGACGCCACCGGCTGGTTGAACGTGCCGAGCATGGTGGGACCGGTGGCGTTGTTCATGGTGGGCGCCGGCATGGCGAGTCCGTTTGCCATCACCGGCGCGGTCAGCGTCAATCCGCTGGCGATCGGCGCGGCTTCCGGGCTCTATGGTTTCGTGCAGATGAGCTACGGCGTGTTGTGCACGGTGGTGGTGGAGACGTGGCGGCCGGGGGCGGTGTTTCCGGTCGCGACGGTGCTGCTGGGGTCGGCGTTGCTCGGGCAGGCGGCGCTGTCGATGGCGGCGCGACGGACCTGATGCCGCGTCCGAAATGCTACGGCTGATCGAGATCCCCACGGCGGTACGGTAGCGAACCGGCAACGCCAAGGCGCCCATGACGGCTACGCCGATCCGCGCTAGCCTGCCGGTCCGAGCAGTAATCGCAAATGGGAGGGAAACATGCGCGGTGTGGTTTTCACCGGGGGTCGCGATCTGGAATTGATGGAGTTTCCCGATCCCACGCCGGGACAGGATGAGGTGGTGGTCGAGATGAAGGCCTCCGGTATGTGCGGCAGCGACCTGCACCAATACCGCCGGCCGAAGACCAGCGGCGGCGCCAACGCCACAGGGCTGCCCGCCAACCCCAATCCGGTGATCGCCGGACATGAGCCGTGCGGCGTGGTCGTCGCGGTGGGATCTGGCGTGACGGCAAAGGAAGCGCGCGTCGGCGAGCGCGTGATGGTGCATCATTATCAAGGCTGCACGCAGTGCAACCACTGCCGCTCCGGCTGGCAGCAGCTTTGCCAGGAAGTGCCGGTGAAGGTGTATGGCAGCAATTCGAATGGCGGGCACGCGAAGTATCTGTGCGTCCCGGCCAACACCATGGTGCCGCTGCCGGATGAGCTGAGCTTCTCGGCCGGTGCGGCCATCGCGTGCGGTTCGGGCACGGCGTACAGCGCATTGCGGCGGATGAACCTGTCGGGCAACGACACGATTGCGATTTTCGGCCAGGGGCCGGTGGGCCTGGCCGGCACCCAATTCGCCAAGGCGATGGGCGCTCGGGTGATCGCCCTGGACGTCAATGCGCAGCGGCTGGAACGGGCGAAGGAATTCGGCGCCGACGAGACGGTGAACCCGGGCTCGAACGATCCTGTCGCCGCCATCAAGGATCTGACGCATGGCCGCTATGCCGACCTGACGTTGGATACCTCGTCCAATCCGGAAGCACGGCTGAACGCCATCCGCAGCACCAAGGTATGGGGCACGATGTGCTTCGTCGGCGAGGGCGGCGACGTGCATATCGATGTCAGCCCGCATCTGTTGCGGCGGCAGATGACGCTGATCGCGTCCTGGACATTTTCCACCATCATCCAGGCGGAGTGCGCGCGGTTCTGCGTCGAGCGCAAGATCGATGTGGACAAGCTGTTCACCCATCGCTGGAAGCTGGATCAGGCGGAAGAGGCGTACAAGCTGTTCGATCACCAGAGCGACGGCAAGGGCGTGTTCCTGATGTAGAGCGGCGACGCGGCGCTAGCCTGCCAGCAGCGCCTCGGCCGCCGCCAATGCTTGTGCCACGGTGAGATCCTGCATCTGCCGTGTCGGGGCGATGGTCGCCGCGGCACGGCGGCCGGCGGGGCCGTACTCGGCTGCATCGGTGGGACCGAACAGGCCCAGCGTCGGCGCGCCGGCGGCAGCGGCCAGATGCATCAGGCCGGAATCGTTGCCGACAAACAACGCCGCGCGCGCCAGGCATGCGGCGGCTTCCGGAATGCTGAGTTGTCCCGTCAGGTCGATGGCGCCGGGCAAACGGTGCAGCAGCGGCGCAGCGATTGCACGTTCCACCTCGCCCGGGCCGGCGAAAATCGCCGGGCTCGCGCTGGGCAACGGGCCATCGCGCAGCGCCTGGAACAGCGCGGCGAAGCGTTCCGCCGGCCAGATCTTCGGCGGCCAGTTGGCGGTGGGCGCCAGCGCCACGACAGGCCGGTCTCCCGGCAGCAACGCGGCGGCGCGGGCGCGATCCTGCGGCGCCGTCCAGATCACCGGCAATGGCGGTGGATCGAGCCGCAGCACCGCGGCGAGTTGCGCGACCTTGGGTCCGGAGCGACGGCGCATCACCGCACGGCGACGCGTCGGCACCATCCAGGCAAGCGCCGAACCGCGAATATCCACCACCAGATCCCACAGCGTCGTCGCGGTGGCGAGCCACAGGCCCGGCCAGTGCAGCCGGTAGGGACGCTTGTCCAGCACGATGGTGCGCTCGCGGTTCGGCATGCGGCTGAACAAACCCTCGGCCACCGGTCCGCAGGCAACGGTGATGCGCGCATCCGGATGGGTGCGAATCAGATGGTCGAGCAAGCCGGTGGACAGCACGGCATCGCCCAGTCGATTCGAGGTGATGAACAGGATGCGCATCGCAACGGTGCTTAGCAGCCGGCAGGACGTTGCGCGAGCGTCCGGTTTGACGGGGGGCTATCGCTTCGGCAGCGTGCGACGCGGAGCGAATTGGAGGGCACGTCATGTCGGACAGCACCATGGTCCCGATCGGCGAGGATTTTCCCGAGCTGCGCGATTCCGTGCGGCGCATTTGCGCGCGCTATCCCGGCAAGTACTGGCAGGACCTGGAGGACAAGGAGGCGTATCCGACCGAGTTCGTCACCGAGTTGACGCAGGCCGGGTTCCTCGGCGCGCTGATCCCGGAGGAATATGGCGGCTCCGGCCTGCCGGTGCGCGCGGCGGCGGTGATTCTGGAGGAGATCAATGCGAGCGGCTGCACCGCCAGCCAGGGCCACGCGCAGATGTACATCATGGGCACGCTGCTGCGGCATGGCAGCGAGGAACAGAAGCGCCGCTATCTGCCTGGCATCGCCGCGGGGCGCATCCGCTTGCAGGCATTCGGCGTGACCGAGCCGACCACCGGATCGGACACCACACAGTTGAAGACGCGCGCGGTGCGCGACGGCGATTCCTACGTGGTGACCGGGCAGAAGGTGTGGACCTCGCGCGCACTGTATTCCGACATGATGCTGCTGCTGGCGCGCACCACGCCGGTCGATCAGGTGAAGCGGCGCAGCGACGGGCTGTCGGTATTCCTGGTGGACCTGAGCGAGAAGAACCAGGGCAAGGGGCTGGAGATTCGCCCGATCAAGGCGATGATCAATCACAACACGACCGAGGTGTTCTTCGACAATTTCCGCATTCCGGCTGACCGCCTGATCGGTGAGGAAGGCCGCGGCTTCCGCTATATCCTGGATGGGATGAACGCCGAGCGCATCCTGGTGGCGAGCGAGGCGGTGGGCGACGGCCGCTGGTTCGTCAGGAAGGCGACGCAATATGCCAAGGACCGCGTGGTGTTCGGCGCGCCGATCGGCAAGAACCAGGCGGTGCAGTTTCCTATCGCGCGCGCCTGGGCGGAATTGGAGGCGGCCGACATGATCTGCCGGCGTGCCGCGGCGCTGTTCGATGCCGGGCAGGACTGCGGCGCGGATGCGAACATCGCCAAGCTGCTGGCCAGCGAGGCGTGCTGGAAAGCGGCGGAGACCGCAATGCAGACGTTCGGCGGGTTTTCCTATGCGCGGGAATACGAGATCGAGCGGAAGTGGCGCGAGACCCGGATTTACCAGATCGCGCCGATTTCGACGAACCTGATTCTGGCCTATGTCGGTCAGCACGTGCTGGGGATGCCGCGGTCGTACTGACCGGCCGGACTCTCGCCGCAGAACAGAGGATTCGCCATGCCCCTTCCCGCCATCAGCCTGGTCGCCGTTCCCGGCCGCCGCCGCCTGACCATCGACCTCGCGCGCGAGATCGAGCGCCGCGGCTTTGCCGGCATCTTCTCGCCGTCGATGTTCGGCAACATGTCGCTGTGCGAGGCGCTGGCGTGGAACACGCAAAGCATGGCGTTCGGCACCGCCATCGCGCCGATCTATGCCCGCACCGTCGGCGACTTCGCGCAGAGCGCGGCGTTCATGCACGAGATTTCCGGCGGCCGCTTCCGGCTGGGCATCGGCGTGGCGCACGGGCCGTCGCATGTCCGCATGGGGGTCACGCCCGGCAAGCCGCTCGGCGACACGCGCAGCTTCGTCGAACGGTTCCGCGCGCAGGAGGGGCTGGGCCCGCTGCCGCCGATCATCATCGCGGCGTTGCGCAAGAAGATGGTGGCGCTCGCAGGAGAGATCAGCGAGGGCGTCGTGTTCGCCAACGCCTCGCTGTCGCACATGGCGGAGTCGCTGTCGGCGTTGCCGGCGGCCAAACGCGACGGGGCAGAATTCTTCATCGGCAACATGCTGCCGACCTGCATCAGCGACGACATCGAGGCGGCCAAGGCGGTGAATCGCCGCTCGCTGACCAACTACGCGTTCCTGCCGAACTATCGCAACTATTGGAAGGAAGCCGGCTACGTCGAGGAGATGACGGCGATCGAGCAAGCGATCGCCGAGGGCCGGCGGGATGACGTGACGAAATACTTCAGCGACAAGTGGCTGGCGGACAACACGCTGTTCGGTTCGGCGAGCCGTGTGCGGGAAGGTGTCGAAGCCTGGCAGGCTGCCGGCGTGCGCACGCCGGTGATCGTGCCGTCATCGGCGACGGGCAATCAGCTCAAGGCGCTGGAGGAAATCTTCGCCACGTTTGCCTGAGATGCCGGATGCGCTGCGCTGCGCCGCCCTGCAATCGGACGTATCTGGCAGAACGGCAAGCGCAGAGTGGAAAAGCGCAGCGCATCCCGCCTGCGGCGATGTCACCCGGCGCACCCGGCCATGACGTTGCGCAGGTCGGGCAACGCATCGAGATGTGCGGCCCGCGCGATCAGCGCGCGCGACCGTTCCGCGCCCAGCACCGGCTCGACCAGCGCCGCGGCCTTTTCGTCCAGCCGCTGCTGCTGCGCCGTCACGTCGGTCATCGGCAACCCCGAATCGTGCTGTGCGGTTACCCGCGTGCCATCCGTCAACAGCAATTCCATTTCGGCCAGCGTGCCCGGCATGTCGTTGCGAAAATCGAACTCGACCTTGTCACGCAACGCGAGCAGCGCCGGATCCGCGGCGACCGTCTCGGAATAGGTGGACAAGCGCCCGGTATCGACGCCGGCGAGCCCCATCGCCGTGGTCAGACGCAGCGAGAACTTCGCCTCCAACCCGGTGCGCGGGGCGGGAATGTTGCAGATCCGGTCGCAGGCCGCATCCAGCCGCAGCCGGATGCGCTCCACCCGTTCCGGCGTCACGCCGTATTGCTCGCGCAGCTTGCGAGCAGCCTCGATCGGTGCGTGCGTCATGTAGCAGGCCGCATGGTACTTGAAGAGGTTGTTGCGGATGTACCAACCGCCGGGCGGGGTTGCCATCGCGCGCTCCGGGTTGAAGTCCGGGCTGTGCGTCCGGGCAAAGCCCTGCGCGCATTCCAGCACATCGGCGCGACTGGTGAAGCCGCGCGCCGCCAGCTTCGCCGCCAGCAGCCCGTTATACGCCGCCTTGCCGGCGTGCAGCGGCTTGCACATCGTGCCGAACATCGATTTCAGCCCGGCCGCCTGGGTGCCGGCAATGCCCAGCGCCAGCGCGAATTGTTCCCCGTCCAGGCCAAGCAGGTGCGCGCAGGCGGCGGCCGCGCCGAAACTGCCGACGGTGGCCGTGGCATGGAAGCCCAGCACGTCGTAATGGCCCGGCGCGATCGTGCGGCCGATGCGGCACTGCAATTCGTAGCCGGCGACGAAGGCGGTCAGCACATCCGCACCGCTGCTGCCGCGCGCCTCGGCCAACGCGAGCAATCCGGGCAGGATGGCAACCGACGGATGGCCGGGCATCGCCAGGTTCACATCATCGAAATCCAGCGCATGCGCCGCGGCGCCATTGACCAAAGCGGCCGATAGCGCGGGCAACTTTGCCGCATGACCCACGACCGTTGCGGCCGGCGCCCCGCCCTGCTCTTGCAGCTC
>Ga0181530_10000884_pt1 | contig 38678 bp, 41 predicted proteins | sample PEATcosm2014_Bin_42_FD_119769 | JGI IMG/M metagenome (GOLD analysis project Ga0181530, IMG submission 119769) | Peatland microbial communities from MTU Mesocosm Facility, Houghton, MI, USA - PEATcosm2014_Bin10_60_metaG | ecosystem: Environmental > Terrestrial > Soil > Wetlands > Peat | place...
GAGGGCAGGGGGACTGTGCGCGGCGTCGGGGGCGGCCTCAAGCCCGCCGGGGGGCATTGCGACCAGCACAGCGACGAAGCGATCTGCTGCCCCGGTGTTGGGCCGGTCTGAACCTCGCCAGGGGATCCGACGCGGACACGCCGCCGGCGCTTCGCCAGCCGCCCGGACCAATGCCGACGTTCGCGGCATGGCTGGTGCAGCAGACCCCTGCACCGGCTGGCCGACGATGGCACGGGTTCCATCTCTTGTTGCGAACTGGTCAAATGCTGCACAACCATTGCGTTGCCGACGTGTCGCGCGGCCGGAGATCCAGAAGATAGATGCGTGATCGTCAGCCCACCCCGGCGATGGCCGGCCGCGGAACAAGCAGATGAAGTCTATTGCGCCCGCGCAACGGCGCCGCTGGCCAGGAATTGTGGCGGTCGCGCTGGTTGTCCTGGTCGTCATCGTCAGCGTGATTGCCGCCCTGGCGCCGAGCCTGCTACCGGCCAGCCCCAGGCTCGATGCGGACACCAGGAAGGTCGCGGCCCTCGCCATCTTCGTCGCAAGCTATCTGGCCCTCGCCATTGGCAAGATACCGGGACTCAGCATCGATCGCGCCGGCGTGGCGCTGGTGGGTGCCGGCCTCATGGTCGCCTCCGGCGTGCTGTCGCTGGAAGATGCCTACAAGGCGATCGACCTCGACACCATCACATTGCTGCTCGGCATGATGATCGTCGTGGCCAGTCTGCGCCTGTCCGGCTTCTTTGCCGTCGCCACGACATGGATCATCGAGCATGCGAAACGACCGATGATCCTGCTGTGCGCGGTCACCGCCACGTCGGGCATCTTCTCGGCCTTCCTGGTCAATGACGCGATCTGCCTGGTGCTTGCCCCGCTGGTCCTGGAACTGACCCTGCGCATGGGCCGCAAGCCGGTTCCCTACCTGCTGGCGGTGGCGATGGCCTCCAACGTCGGATCGACCGCCACGATTACCGGCAACCCGCAGAATATCATGATCGGCAGCTTCTCGCAGATCCCCTACGCGACGTTCGCCCTGGCGCTTGGGCCGGTCGCGCTGGTCGGACTGGTCATCACCGTCGGATTGGTGGCCCTGTTCCACCGCGAGGAATTCGCCGGCGGCGGCCGAATGACGGCGGCGAAGGTGAACATCCGTGTCAATCGCGTGCTTATCGCGCGTGCGCTGCTGGCAACCGCCGTGATGGTGGCGCTGTTCTTCATGGGACAGAAACCGGCCAAGGCGGCCATCATCATCGGGGGCCTTCTGCTGCTGACCCGGCGCGTCAAGAGCGAGCGAGTCTATGCCGAGATCGATTGGTCGCTGCTGCTGATGTTCGCCGGACTGTTCATCATCGTTGCCGGCGCGCAGCGCGCGCTGCTCACGCCCGACCTGGTGGCGCGCGTCATCCGCCTGCACCTCGATCAGACCCCCATCCTGAGCGCGGTGATGGCCGTGCTGTCGAACCTGGTCAGCAACGTGCCGGCGGTGCTGATGCTGAAGCCTTTCGTTGCAGCCTTGCCGGATCACGCCACCGCCTGGTTGACCGTCGCCATGGCGTCCACTCTGGCGGGCAATTTCACCATTCTTGGTTCCATCGCCAACCTGATCGTGGTGCAGAAGGCCGCCACCCGCGGGGTCACGATCAGCTTCTGGGACTACTTCCGGGTCGGCGCACCGCTCACCGTCATCACCCTCGTGATCGGCACGCTTTGGATGTGTCTATGACGCCGGTCGCGCAGAGAGGTCGCTTCCGGCCGCGCTCGCTCGACGCCGTCAATTTCCTGCTCGCCGACGTGCGCGGGGCGCTCGGGCCCTACCTGAACGTGTTCCTGGTCACCCAGCAGCACTGGAGCCAATCCGAGGTTGGCCTGGTGACGACCGTGGGCGGTTTGCTCGGCCTGTCGATCCAGACGCCGATCGGCGCGGCGATCGACGAGACCCACGCCAAGCGAGGCGCGATCGTCGTGGCGCTGGCCGTGCTGGCGCTCGGGGCCATCGTGATCTTCGCCATGCCGCGCTTCTGGCCGGTGGCGATTGCCAACAGCCTGATGGCGGTTGTCGGCGACGTGTTCGGTCCCGCGGTCGCGGCGGTGACCTTGGGTCTGTATACCCGAAAACGGCTTGCCAGGCGTATGGGACGCAACTCGGCGTTCGACCATGCGGGCAACGTCGCCATCGCCGTGGCCGCCGGCGCGGTCGGCTATGCATTTTCCCAGCGCGCCGTGTTTCTTCTCGTTCCGGTCTTCACCGTGCTCGCCGGCCTGGCGGTGCTGTCCATCCCAGCCGCCGCCATTGACTACGACAGGGCACGCGACCTGCGTGAGGATGCGGACGCGGCCGAGACCCAAGTCAGTGCCGCCGGCTACGGCATCCTGTTCAAGTCCCGCCCGCTGGTCATCTTCGGTTTGTGCGTCATGCTGTTCCATCTCGCCAATGCGGCGCTGCTGCCTCTGGTGGGACAGAAGCTGGCAACCGCCCATCCCAAAGAAGCGACGGCCATGATGTCGACCTGCATCATCGCCGCGCAACTGGTGATGCTGCCGATCGCCCTGCTGGTAGGACGCACCGCCGACACCTGGGGACGCAAGCCGTTGTTCCTGGCGGGGTTCGCCGTCCTGCCCCTCCGCGCCGTGCTTTACACCCTCTCCGACAACAGCTTCTGGCTGATCGGCGTCCAGGTGCTGGATGGGGTCGGTGCCGGGATATTCGGCGCCCTCACGCCCCTGGTGATCGCGGATATCATGCGCGGCACCGGACGCTACAACCTGGCCCAAGGCGCCATCGCGACGGTCCAGGGGATTGGCGCCTCGTGCAGCGGGCTGGCCGCCGGCGTGATCGTCGACCACTTCGGATACAGCGCCGCCTTTCTCGCCGCCGGCGGCGCCGCGCTCGTGGCCCTGGTCGTCTTCGCCCTGCAGATGCCGGAAACCGCCGAACGCGAGGCGCCGGGCGCATGAGCCCTGCAATGGCAAGAAACAGTCTCCCCCTCCCCTTGAGGGAGGGGGTTGGGGGGAGGGGTTCGTGCCGCGTGACCCCCTCCCCCCAACCCGCTCCCTCAAGGGGAGGGGGAGCCTCCTTCTCCATGACGACCCGACTGTTTCATTCAGGGCGGGTCGGCTGCCCCGGCCGGTGGTCAACTCGCAATCACGGGTGGCGTGACCAAGCGGGATCGACGCTATCGCGGTGGTGACGCAGGCGACCCTGCCCGCACTGCTGACCCGCGCGCGCCACTCCCCTACACTCGTCCGATGAACCCACGCACCCACCCCCCGGTCGAACCAAATCCCGACACCCGGATAGAATCCCAGCAGCGCGTCTGGGACGGGCGTTTTCCGCTCGACGTCGTCCGTTTCCGCCACCGCCGCTTCGATGGCGCCCTATCCGGCACGCGCACCTGGGAACTCTGGCGCCGTGGCCGCGCCGCCGCGGTGTTGCCGTACGACCCGGACAGCGACCAGGTCGTGCTGATCGAGCAATTCCGGCTGCCCGCCCTGGCCGCCGGCATCGATCCGGTGCTGGTGGAACTCCCCGCCGGCCTGTGCGACGCGGGCGAAGCCCCGGAGCAAACCGCACGCCGGGAAATGCTGGAGGAGATGGCCCTCCCGGTCACCACCCTCCACCCGATCGGTGATTTTCTGCTCACCCCCGGCGGTGCTGACGAACGATGCGCGCTGTATCTCGGCCGCGTCGTCGCGCCGCCGGCCGATGCCGACGGCATCGTCGGCATTACCGGCCTGGCGGACGAACACGAGGACATCCGCACCCGCATCTGGCCCGCGTCCCGGGCGATCGAGGCTGCGCTCGCCGGGCGTTTCGCCAATTCGGTGACGACCATCGGTCTGCTATGGCTGGCGGCGCGGCACGACGCGATGCGCGCCGCGTGGAGGACCGCATGACCGAAAAACTGTTCCAGGACGATCCGCATCTGCGCGCCACCGCCGCAACGGTGCAGGCCAGCGCGCCGGAGGGCATCGTGCTCGACCGCACGGTGTTCTACGCCCGCGGCGGCGGCCAGCCGGGCGACACCGGCGTGCTGCGCTGGGACGGCGGCGAGACGCCGGTCGCCGACACCGTGAAGGGCGACGGCGACACGATCCTGCACCTGCCCGCACCTGGCGCCGCGCTGCCGCCGGTCGGCGCGACAGTGCAGGCCGAGATCGACTGGGACCGCCGCTACAAGCTGATGCGGATGCACACCGCGCTGCATCTGCTGTGCACCGTGATCAAGGGTGCCGCGGTGACCGGCGGCTCGGTCGGCGCGGATCGCTCGCGGCTGGATTTCGACCTGCCCAATCCACCGCCGAAAGAGGCCGTCGAGGCCGGGCTGAACGCGCTGATCGAGGCGGATCACCCGGTGCGCATCGAATGGGTGGACGACGCGGTGCTGGACGCCAATCCCGACCTCGTCCGCACCATGTCGGTGCAGCCGCCGCGCGGCAGCGGCCGGTTGCGGCTGATGCGCATCGGCGACGGCGATGCGCCGGTGGATTTGCAGCCCTGCGGCGGCACGCATGTCGCGCGCACCGGCGAGATCGGCCGCATCGCCGTTGTGAAGATCGAGAACAAGGGCAAGCAGAACCGCCGCATCATCATCGCACCGGCCTGAGCGCGCGGCGAGGAGCGGACCAGCTCGCCGACCCCGGCGTAAACCGGGGCAGGCTAATGTTCTGACTCTGACGGATCGATCCCACCGACCGCCACGATCGTCATGACGGGCGAAGGCCCGCCATCTACGACTGTGCCGCCCGCGCGGGGGAAAGTCGTGGATGCCGACCGGAGCCTGCCGCCAGGCGATCGCATCCGTGTCGAGTTCGCCGGAATTGGTGCGGTCGAGACGGCGATGTCGTGTTGAGCAGCGCAGGGCAGGGGCATTCACAGTGGCCTTGTCGCTTACGCACACGATCACCGTTGTGCAGGACGGGAGATTGCAATGGTTACACGCTGCTTCTCTGCTTCTGAACGCCGGTCGGGGTCACTCCCGGCCGGCGTTCGCATTCTGGGGCGACGAATCCCAACAATTCGTTGACGCGCCGCGCGGCAGGCGTCCGCCCCCTCCGCAACCCCTGTGCAGCAAGCCCCCACATGCTGCTAGTCTGCGCTCCAGGGATGGCCCAACGAAAAGGAGATGGACCCCATGACCAATCACGTGGGCCGCCGCGCCCTGGCCGGCGCCGCGGCCTTGTTGCCCGCCGCCGCGCTGATCCCGGCCGCGCGGGCGCAGTCGGCGAACGAGTCCGCGTTCGACCGCATCCGCCGCACCAAGGTGCTGCGCATCGCCGCCCTGCCGGGTGAATTGCCGTATTTCCAGAAGGACCTCGCCACCGGCGAATGGAGCGGCGCCTGCATCGACATGGCCAAGGACATCGCCAAGGTGTTCGACGCCAAGCTGGAATACCTCGAGTCGACCTACGGCAACTCGGTGCTCGACCTGCAATCGAACAAGGTCGATCTCGCCTTCGCGCTGAACCCGACCGCGGCGCGCGCGCTGTCCATCGGCTTCACCCACCCGATGATCGTCCACCCCTTCGGCTGCCTGGCGAAGCAGGGGCTGAACCCGACCACCTGGGACGACCTGAACAAGCCGGACATCCGCATCGTGTTCGACATCGGCTCGCTGCATGAGACAGCGGCGCGGCGCTATTGTTCGAAGGCGCAGCTCACCGGCTACAAGACGCGCGACGAATGCACGCTGGCGCTGCAATCGGGCCGGGCGGATGCGCATATCCTGGCGGCGATCCTGGGCTTGGCGGCGGTGGGCAAGAATCCCTCGCTCGGCCCCTATCACCTGCTGAGCGACCCCACCGTGGCGCTGCCAAGCTGCCTCGGCGTGCAGTGGGAGACGGACCAGCGGTTCCGCGAGGTGCTCAACGCCTGGCTCGATTTCAATCGCGGCGCGGCGCAGATCCGCGAATGGCTGCTGGAAGGCCTGGCGAAGTTCGGCGTGAACCGCGATCAGGTGCCGTCGCAGTTGAGCTTCTGACGGGACGGAAAACCTCTTCCGCAGGGCGGGAGAGGTTTCCGGCAGGCCATGCCATACCACTGGGACTTCACCTTTCTGCTGCGCTACGTGCCGCTGTTCTGGAGCGGCGTGTTGGTCACGCTTGCCTACACCTTCGCCAGCATCGTGCTCGGATTGCTCATCGGATTGCTGGTGGGCCTCGGCCGGCTATCGAAGTCCCGGCTGCTGAACCTGCCGCTGATCGCCTATATCGAGGCCTTCCGCTGCACGCCTTTGCTGGTGCAGCTCGTCTGGTTCTATTACGCGCTGCCGGTCTTGCTCGGCATCCAGATCCCGGCGACCGCGGCCGCGGTGATGACGCTGTCGGCCTATACCGGGGCCTTCTATGCCGAGATTTTCCGAGGCGGCATCATCTCGATCGAACAGGGACAGTGGGATGCGGCACGCGCGCTGGGGCTGCGGCGATGGCATGCGATGCGGCGAGTCATCCTGCCGCAAGCCGTGCGCCGCATGATCCCGCCTTTCGTCAACCAGTCGATTACGCAGTTGAAGAACACGTCGCTGGTGTCCACCATCGCGGTGCCGGATTTGCTCTACAACGGCACGCTGATCACCGCCGACACCTATCGCCCGCTGGAAGTCTATACCGTCGTTGCGCTGGTCTACTTCGCGCTGCTGTTCCCCAGCACCCTGCTCGCGCAAGCCTATGAACGATCGTTGGCCAAGGGCCGATAGGCCACGGTCAGCGGACCCTGGCACGGCGAACCCTTGTGAAGCCTCGGCAGGTTTGGCGTTTTGTTGCGGGGTGGTCCGTTCCGTCCGCAAAACACCAGGCGGGGGCGTCGCTGAATGATGGCAACGCACCCGCCCAGCGAACAAACGGGAAGGGGAGCGAACCCGAATGCCCGCGCAGAATGCGCCACAATGGTTACGCCTGGGTTAACGGCCGCCTCTTGCATCGCGAAAAGCGAGGGCCAAGTTAAGGCAAGACAGGTCGGGGCTGCCCGATGAGCCTGATCGACAACGGCGCCCACTGGCGTGCTCGCGCGGAGGAATCCAGGATTACCGCCGATTGCATGATCGATGCCGGTTGTGCGGGTATCCTGCGTTCTATCGCCGACGATTACGACCGCATCGCGCGATGGTGCGAGGGCATGGTCGCGTCAGGCCCGGCGCAACCGTCCAGGTCGTCCGGTGCATGAGCCGAGGCTCGGTGGCTGTCCCGTCGCGACTCGGTGCGTGGTCCGCGCAAATCCGGGCGCCTGATGGCGGGCTATGATGCGGTTGTCGTCGGATTGCGTTGCGCCGGCGCCCCGCTGGCGATGCTGCTCGCTCGCAAAGGCTATCGCGTACTCGGCCTGGACCGTGCGAATTTTCCAAGCGATACGATCTCGACGCATTTTCTCTGGCCGCGCACCACGGCGATGCTCGGCGGATGGGGGTTGCTCGATCGGCTGGCGCACACCGGCTGTCCGCCGATCGAGTCGGTAACGCTCGATGTCGGCCCGGTCAGCATCCGCGGCCGGCCGGACGCGGTTGACGGGACCGCCGTCATGTATTGCCCGAGGCGCCGCGTGCTGGACGCGATGCTGGTCGATGCGGCAGGCGAAGCGGGGGCCGAACTGCGCGCCGGCACCACCGTCACCAATCTGGTCTGGCGGGACGACCGGGTGATCGGTGTCGAAATGACCGACCCTGGCGGACGCCGCTGCGTGGAGCATGCCGGCGTCGTCGTCGGCGCCGACGGCCTGTGGTCGCGCGTGGCGCGGGCGGTCGATGCGCCGGCCGAACTCCATCAGGGGTCGCGAAGCTGCGCTTATTTCGCCTATTGGAGCGGCGTTCCGACCGACGGCGTCGAATTTTATCGCCGCCACGGCCGGGTTATTCTGGTCTTTCCCACCCATGACGAGCAGACCTGCGTCTATGTCGGCTGGCCGTGCGACGAAACGGATGCCTACCGAGCCGACGTGAAAGCCGGTTATCTCGCCACGCTTGAACTCGCACCCGATCTGGCGCGCCGCGTTGCGGCCGGGCGGCAGGCGGAGAGCTTCAAAGGGACCAACAAACTGCCGAACTATTATCGGCGCGCCTGGGGTAATGGTTGGGCATTGGTGGGCGACGCCGCCTATCATCGCGATCCGATCACCGGCATGGGGATTGGGGACGCCTTCCTGGGGGCGCAATTGCTGGCCGAGGCCCTCGACTCCGCCATGCGATCGGCCGTCCCGCTCGAAGCGGCATTGGCCGGCTACCAGCAGGAACTGCAACGGCGCACGCGGCAGGTCTTCGACTATACGCTGCTGTCGGCCGCGCTCGACGATCCCGCGCCGCTAGCGGCATTTTACGCCGCGGTCGCGCGAAATCCCGACGCAACGCGGCAAATAATGAATGTGCTCGCCGGCACGCTGCCGTTCCGGGCGTTGTTCAATCGTGCGACCATCGCGCGCCTGACGGCCGGTGCCGACGCCCTGCCGCCGCGCACCGGCTGACCGGAATGGCGTGGCGGCGAGCCGGGGCTGCCGGCGTCACGCCGTTCGGTGACGATCGACGGCGGCACGCCAACGGTGAACGCCAGGGCGGAACAGCGACGCGCATTCCGCCGTGCCACCATGTCCGCCGGGTCCTGGCACGATGGCGCTTCCCGGCCGCGTTGCGCCGGCAGCGACAGCACCACCGGATGGCCAGCGCTTGCCGCATTGCTCAGTGATGCATCCGGGCAGGCTGGTCGAGCACTTTGGAGGCCAGCGAAAGCAGGCTCTCGGCGGCGGTGCGAAAGCCGGCCTTGTCGGCGTCTTCCGCCAGGGTCAGCAGCCGATCCGACAGCATCAGCGGGCTGAACGCCGGCTCATTCTGCGAAACGATGCGGGTCATGTAGGTCATGGCGTGGTCCTCCTTGGGCGCTTTCGATGCCGGTAAACTGCAAGTCGGGGCCGCCGCCGGCTCTGATCTAGATCAATCTTTCGCTGATTTTTGCTCGGGATTTCTACGTACGGGATGCCGCCGACTGGTGCGTGTGGCGTTAATGACTTGGCAAGATTTGCGCGGCAGGAAGGCAGCGTCAGGCCTTGCCTGGTGTGGCGAAGCTGAGTGCCAGACCGTTCTCCAGCGGCACCGGTTCGAAGCGAAGCAATGCGCGCATCGGCGCGATGTCGAACGCCTTGTCCTCGGTCAGACGACGGATCTCGGCGGGTCGGATGGTGGGAAGCAGCGGAAGGAAACGGGACAGGTTTGCGGCGACGATCAGCGGCGCAAGGGGAAAGCCGATGATGCGTGGCGGCGGCAGCCCGGCGGCCGCGGCGACGGCGCGGACGAAGTCGGCGTAGCGCAGCGGCGCGGGGCCGGCAACGACGAGACTGTGCGGGCCGTCCCAGCGCAGGGCAAGCGCGGCGCGGATCGCGCGCGTGACGTCGCTCTGGTGGATCGGCTGCACCAGGGCGTTGCCGCCGCCGGGCAACGGCAGCACCGGCAGCCAGCGCAAGAGTGCGGCGAGTCGCTGCACGTTGTCCTCGCCCGTGGCGCCGTAGATCATCGTCGGATGCAGCATGACGCCGGTGCGGCCCGACGCGAGGAAGGCGGCCTCGCCGGCCAGCACGCCGTTGCCGTGGTCATCGGGCCAGCGAGTGAACTTGCGCGTGCTGCCGAGGAAGACCAGGCGCGCAGCCGGCGGCGCCGCGGCGATCACCGCCGCGGCATGGCGCGCATGCGCGGTCGAGACGACCGACGTCGCGTCGTGCAGTGCGGACGACAGCGCGGTTGGATCGGTGATGTCGGCGATGCGGGGAACAAGTGCGATGCCCTGCGCCGCCCATTTCGCGGCATTGCGCACGACCGGCACGACGGCGATGTCGTCGGCGATCAGCGCGCGGCACAGCGCGGCCCCGGAACGACCGGAAGCGCCGATGACGTGGACGGTGTCAGTCAAGCTGAGCGCTGCGACAGTTGCCCCGTGTCATTGCGCGGAGCGCAGCGACGCAGCAATCCCCCGCCTGGCGAGCAACGTCGGCTCGCCAGGCGGGAGGTTGCTTCGTCGCCGCGCTCCGCGCAATGACACGGGGCATAAATTATCCCATCCCCAGTCGGCGCGACGCGATCCGTGCGCCTTCCGCCATCGCGGCGAGCTTGGCCCACACCACGTCCGCCGCAACGCGTCCGCGGCCGGCGGACGTATCGAATCCGCAATCGGTCCCCGCCAGGACGCGCCTCGGATCGCCCACCACCTGTGCGACTCGCTCGATCCGATCAGCCACCACCTCCGGGTGTTCGACGAAGTTGGTCAGCGGATCGATCACCCCGGCAACCACCACCTGGCCGTCATCCAGCGGCAGGTTCGCCGCGCAGCGATATTCGTGGGCGTGGCGCGGATTGGCGAACGGCAACACCCAGCCGCCCACCTTGGCCCGGCTGATCGCCGGCAGGATCTCGGCAAGGTCCACGTCGCAGTCGTGCGGCCCTTCGTAATTGCCCCAGCAGGCGTGCAGCCGGACCTTCTCGCGCGGGATGTTGCGCAGCGCAAGGTTGATCGTCGCCACCACATGTTCGACGAACTCGACGAACGCGCTGGTCGGCTGATCCTGGTAGGAAACGTGCCGCTCCAGCGCCAGGTCCGGTGCATCGATCTGCAACAGGAAGCCGCTGGCCACGATGGTCTCGTATTCCAGCCGCAGCGCCTCGCCGAGCGCGGCGAGATAGGCGTCGAACGTGTCGTAGTATTCGTTCAGCAACGCCGCGGCGATAATGCCGGGCGACGGAGACGTCATGAACGGCTCGGCGAATCCGCCACCGCCGATCTCGTCCAGCGTGGCGCGAAATTCGCTGCATTCCGCCTGCAACGCGGCGACATCGACATAACGCACCTCGCCGATCGCCTTCGGCACGCCGTCGCGGTTGCTGACCGACGGCCGGTTGGCGGAGTCGCCCCAGGCGCGGAACCCCGGATAGCGCAACGCGTCCGCCATCGGCTTGCGATTCCAACTGCCGCCGAACCCGCTCATGCGATGCCGCACATACAGGAAGAACGCCTCCCGCATCTGCTCCCCATTGTTGCCGACATCGATGCCGGCGGCGATCTGCTGGCGCACCACGTCGCGTGTCGCGGCCTTGCCGGCGGCGTCGATCGCCGCTGCGTCCACCGACTCGCCGGCCGCGCGGCGTGCGTACAACGCGGTCAGCGCCGGCGGGCGCGGCAGGCTGCCGGTGTGGGTGGTCAGGATGCGGTGCTCGCTATGCAGCATGACGTGCGTCCTCCCGGGTTTGCGGCGGAGGATACAGGGTCGCCAGCAGGGCAGAAAGCCGCGCAGGCTGCCGTCGTGTCCTATCTTGAAGCGTACCGCCAGTTTTCCCGATCCGGCCGGTCCCGCAAGGCCAGGCGCACGTAAATTTCCTCCGCTGTGATTTCAGTCGCGCGCTCCTGGTCGCCATCCGCTATGATCTGGCGGCCATCAGCCCATTAATAGCCAGTGCAGCGACACTGCGGCTCCAGGCTAAGTCTATCTCGTCATCGGTCACGTCTTGCTCCTATGCTCGGCCACGATTGCCGCCCGGACAGCGTTCAAAAAAGGAACCTTTCCCGCACTGACGTTGCCATGGGGTCTGCGAGTCTTTGTGGTGAAATTTCCTATTCCGGCATCGCCGCCACCGGCCGCAGATCGGTGTTCGGCTCCCGCCGCCCCTCGCGCAGCATCCGGCTGTGCAGCCCGCCGATCACCAGCACGCACAGCAGCACCATCGCCGGGCACACCGCCATCAGCGCAAAGATCTGCCGCACCGGCAGGCTGGTGGACAGGATCAGCCCGCCGAGGAACGGCCCGGCGATCGACCCGACCTTGGCCACCGAGGTCGCCCACCCGGCGCCGTTGCCGCGCCAGGCGCTCGGATAAAAAATTCCGGCGATGCTGTGCAGGCCGAAATGCCCGCCGATCAGCGCGAAGGCGATCAGCCCGATCAACACCATGAATCCGGCATGCCCCACATCGGCGAACCCGCCCAGCAGCAGCAGCGGAATCGCCAGTGCCGGCATCGCCGCCACCGCAATCGCGCCGAACGTGTCGGTGAAGCGCATCAGCGCCAGCCCGCCGAGCGCGCCTGCCACGGCGGTGATCGAGCCGGCTGCCGCGGCCTCGGGGCGCGAGAAGGCCAGCGCCTCGAATACCAGCGGCGTCCACGTGGCCAGAAAGAACGCCGTCATCGAACTGAAAATGTAAGCCACCCACAGCATCGGTGTGATCCAGCGCAACGCGCCGCCGAACAACAGAAGCGGCGAAAAGTGCCTCGCCAGGCGGTCTTCGTCGCTCATCACGAAGCGTGCGTTGTGCGGCACCACGCGGTCCGGAACGATGCGGCGCAGGATGCCGGCGATCGCCTTGCCGTCCTTCTGTGTGGCCACCATGAAGCGGATCGACTCCGGCAGTTGCGCGATCAGCGCGATGGCCGCCAACAGCGACAGCAACCCACCGAACACGAACACCGACTGCCAGCCGAAGCGCGGGATCAGCCACACCGCGATCGGTCCGCCCAGGCTGATGCCCGCCGAGTAGCCCAGCATCACCACCGTCACAATGCTCGATCGCCAGCGCTTCGGTGCGTATTCGATGTTCAGCGCCCAGGACAGCGGCAGCATGCCGCCGGTGCCGATCCCGACGGCGAGCCGCATCGCCAGGAAGCCGCCATAGGAGCCGACCAGCGCGAAGTCGAGCGTCATCACCGCAAACAGCAGCGTCGCGATGATCACCGCCGGGCGGCGGCCGAAGCGGTCGCCGATCCAGCCGAACAGGAAGCCGCCGAGCATCGTGCCGACCAGGCCGATGGCGAACACGTTGCCCATCATCGGCCGGGTCAGGTGATACATCGGCGCAATGGTCGGCGCGGCGAACGAAATCACGTTCTGGTCGAAGCCATCGAAGAACGTGATGATCCAGGAGACGACCACCAGCCGCACCAGGAAGCCGTTGAGCTTCTGCCGTTCGATCACGGCCGAGACGTCGATCGTTGTGGTAGCGGACATCCATGCTTTCCGTGGGTTGCGGTTATCCGGCGTGTTCGCTGGACCAGCCCTTGTAGCGCAACGCTGCGAAATCGCGATACGCCAGGCGGGCAACGACGTCCGCCGCCGGCTGAATTGCTTGCGGACGCGCCGCACGACACTCCTGTCGTCGCAGCGGGCGAGGCGATGGCGATCCCTGGAGCTTAGGCGGCCAGACCGGAACCGCCGCCGCCCCCTGTCATTGCGAGACGCGAAGCGACGAAGCAATCCCCAGCCTGGGGCGCCGCCGTTCGTCAGGCGGGGGATTGCTGCGTCGCTTCGCTCCTCGCAATGACAGTAGGATGCGCTGCGTTTCCAGCCCGGGTGAGAATGCTCTAGCCGACCGGCAGCAAGGCGCCGGTGACGCCGCTGGCCCGATCGGACAGCAGGAAGGCGATCGCTTCCGCGACCTCGGCAGGGCTAACCCAGCGCGACGTATCCGCCCCTGGCATCGCCGCCCGGTTCTGCGGGGTATCGATCGTGGTCGGCAGCACCGCGTTCACCCGGATGCGGTCGGGACGCAACTCATCGGCCAGGCTTTCGGTCAGCCGCATGACCGCGCTTTTGCTCGCGCCATACGCGGCCATCTCGCCGCTGGCCTTCAGGCCGGCGACGCTGCCGATGGCGACCAGGGCGCCCCCGCCGGCCGCGCGGATCGCCGGGACGGCGGCGCGGTAGATATTCCACGTGGTCTTCACATTGAGGCTGAACATCGTGTCCCACTGTTCCAGTCCCGCATCGGCCAGTTTCGCCATGGCGAAGCCGCCGACGGTGGTGCCGACTCCGTCGAGACGACCGCACGCCTGCCGCACCGTGGCGACCAGCGCCTCCGTGGCGGCGGGATCGGTCAGGTCGTGGTCCGCCAATGCCAGGTGGCCGCCGCCCGGCAGGCCCGCGGTCACGGCCGCCAACCGGTCCCGCGCGGTGTCCACGGCGGCAACGCGCGCGCCGCGCGAGGCGAGCAACGCGGCCAGGGCGGACCCGACATTGCCGGCCGCGCCGGTAACGATGATGACCTTGCCGGTGAACATGCGGCCTCCCCTCGGGCGATGGTGCGGGCGCCAGCAACGACCGGAATCGTGGACATTTCAAGGGGCGGCGGTTCCGGTCGCTCCTGGCGGACCCCGGGTCACGCGCGATGGTCGACCTGCTCCCGCTGCATGCGTGAGAGGTGAACGGCCGCGGGCACCGCGCGTAGCGCCTGCGGCAGCGCGCCATCGCGCAACGCGCGCACCAGGTAGACTCCGAGCCGCGGCAGCAGCCCTACCCAGCTCGCGCCGTGTTTGCGGCCGACATACAGCCGGTTGCGCACGAAGTAGAACCAGCGAGCGCCGGACCACGCCACGCGTTGTTCGGCGCTGACCTTGTGGCGGACCACGATGTCGCCGCGATAGCGCACACGCCAGCCGCGGGCGCGCGCACGGGCGCAAAAATCCAGTTCCTCCCAGCAGAAAAACAGCGCCTCGTCATAGCCGCCGGCATCCGCCCATGCGGCGCGGCGAATCGCGTGGCCGGCACCGACGAACGTTGCCGTGTCGAAGCTTTCCCCCGCGCGCGGCAGCAGGCGCCGCGCATAGCCCCAGGACGACAGATCGTCGGCCCCGGTGGCAAACGTCACGATGCGGCAGCCGATCGCGCCGATTTCCGGTGCCGCGTCCAGCGCCGCGACCAGTCGCGCCAGCGTGTCGGGCACGGCGAACTCCGCGTCGTTGTCCAGCCCGACGATCACCCGTCCGTGGCCGAGCGCCGCGCCACGATTGCGGCCGCCCGCCACGCCGTAATTGCCGCCAAGCACCACCAGCGACGCATCGCGGTGCCCCGCCACCGCGCCGGCGAGCACGGCCAGGTTCTCCGGGCGGGACCCTTGATCGAGCACGAACACGTGCCGCGTCACCCCGGTCTGCGCCAGCGCGGAGCAGATCGCGGCCACGGTGTCCTCGGCGCGATCCAGCGCCAGGATCACGACATCCACGTCATAGGGCGCATCGGGCGGCCCGCTGGCAGGTTCAACCATCTGGCAGCGGTGAGGCGGGGATCGTCAGATAGGCCAACCGCTTCATCTCTTTGCGGCCCCGCTCGACGGAATCGAGGATCAGGCCACACACCAGGGTGAGCGACGACAGCAACACCAGTCCGGTCGCCAGCAGCGCGCTGGGCAGCTTCGGCACCAGGCCGGTGTGCAGGAACACCATCACCACTGGTCCGCCGAAGCCCAGCGCGGCCAGCAGGAGCAAGGTGCCCATCGCGGCGAAGAACTGCAACGGGCGGCCTTCCTTCACCAGCATCAGGATGGTGCGCAGGATGCGCAGCCCGTCCGACCAGGTGCGCAGCTTGGAGGTCGATCCCGCCGGGCGTTCGCGGTAGCCGACGGTGATCTCGCCGACCGGCATTTCGAGTTCCAACGCGTGCACGGTGAATTCCGTTTCCGTCTCGAAGCCGCCGGCCAGCGCCGGAAACGACTTCACAAACCGTCGGGAAAAGGCGCGATAGCCGGACAGCACGTCGCTGATGCGGCCGCCGAACACGCCGCGCACCATGGCGCTGAGCACCACGTTGCCCAGCCGGTGGCCGCGCCGGTACGCCGCGTTCTGCGCCGTCACGCGCGCAGCGTTCACCATGTCGAGCCGCTGGTCGAGCAACAGCTTCAGCATCGCCGGCGCGGCGGCGGCGTCGTAGGTGTCGTCGCCGTCGACCAGGATAAACACGTCCGCGTCCACGTCGGCGAACATGCGGCGTACCACGTGGCCTTTGCCCTGCAACGGCTCGGCCCGTACCACGGCCCCCGCGGCGCGTGCGACGAAAGCCGTGCGGTCGCGCGAGTTGTTGTCGTAAACGTAAACCGCCGCCTGCGGCAGGCTGGCATGGAAGTCGGCGATCACCTTGGCGATCGTCGCTTCCTCGTTGCAGCACGGGATCAGCACCGCGACGCGCGGACCGGGCATGTCGGGCGATCCGAGGCGCCACCCTGGCCGGGCTTGCGGGAGCCGCGCGGCGGCGGCGAGTTTGACGATGGTATCGGACACGGATGCCGTTCCTAACCTTCAGTATGCGTTGCGCATACGCAACACCGTCGCCACGGTGCGCGCCAGGATGACGCAGTCCAGCCAGAGCGACCACGTGGCGATGTATTCCAGGTCGCTATCGAGCCGGCGCAGCAGTTTGTCCTCGGTGTCGGTCTGGCCGCGCCAGCCGCGCACCTGCGCCAGGCCGGTCATGCCCGGGCGCATCCGATGCCGCTGCACATAACGCTGGCTCACTTGCTCGAACGGCGTGGTGCCGGCACAAGTACCTGGCGCGTGCGGCCGTGGTCCCACCAGCGACATGTCGCCGCGCAGCACGTTCCAGAGTTGCGGCAGTTCATCGAACGACATGTGCCGCAACAGGGCGCCGACCCGGGTGACGCGCGGGTCATGCGGGCAGGTTTGGCGCAGCCGGCCGCGGTCGGGCGGACGGTGCTGCATGGTGCGGAATTTCAGCATCTCGAACGGGTGGCCGTGCAGGCCGATGCGGCGCTGGCGGAACAGCACCGGCCCGGGGCTGTCCAGCTTGATGGCGATCGCGACCAGCAGCAGCAGCGGCAGGTGCACGGCAAGTGTCAGCAGGGATAAGACGACATCCATGCCGCGCTTGGCGGCGGCGCGGCGATCGCCGAGCGGCAACCGAACCGCGATCCGGCGGCGGTACTGCGGGATCGCGTACGGACGTGCCTGCCACACCGCCGTGGCGGTGCTAAGTCGCGGACGCTCGAGCATCGTTTCGTGCGAATCGATGAGAGACACGTCGGTTTCCTCGTGCCTTGTCGCCAATAGGGGCGGCTACGCACGATGGTTTGCCGGCGAGAAATGACTGAGTGGTTAACGCTTGTGCGGCAAAACGGTCCGGCTGGTCCGAAATACGCCAGTGTATGCCTCAGTTCTTGAAACATCCCACGAATCGGCGGAGTCGTCCGTACTCGTACGTATGACCTGACAGAATACGATAGTAATCTAGCGGAATACCATGGTGCGCGAGAGGGTGAAGTTTACGAACATGCCGGCGATCGCGCCGGCCGCGGTGGCGAAGACCGGCTGCGCGGCGCACAGCGCGACGAAGGTGACGAGCACGGCGTAGGTGCCGCGGTTCAGCACGAAGCCGACGGCGTTGGCGGCGAGGAAGCGCGCCCATTGGCGGTGCGCCGGCCCGCTGCCGCTGCCACGGAAGGTCCAGAGCCGGTTGCACAGCCAGGTGCCGGTTGCGGCCACGCCATAGGCCGCGAGTCCGGCGCCGTACAGCCCGAGCTGGTGGCGCAGGGCATAGACCGTCGCGGTGTCGAGCACCCAGCCGAAGGTGCCGACGGTGCCGAACATGAGGAACTGCACGAGCGTGCGGATGCGCGCCGCGGTGGCGAAGTCCCGGGCCGGCGGCGGCAGTTGCGTGGCAAGGCGGAGCAGCAGGGCGTGCATGCAGGGGCGCTTAGCGAGAGCGGCGGCGGATCGCAAGGCGATAGCCGATCACGCCCGATCGCCGGCGCGCGGCCGCCCCCTGGCAATGACGGCGGGGGGAGGAGAACGTGCGGCGAGTCACGCTTCAGCGAGACACGGTCCTAGTACATCACCGCGCGCAGCGGTGTCGCCTTCGCCGCCTCGCCCTGCGGAAACGCGGAAATCTCCGGATCGGGCACCGAGCCCCACATGCACACCGCGTAACGCTCGAACGGGAACTGGCGTGGGCGGTAGGTCGCTTCCTCCTCCGGCATGATGTGTTTCACGCCGCAGGAATATTCGAAGATCATGCCGTCGGGGCCGCGGAAATACAGCATCACCGCGGTGGACAGCGGATGCCGGCCGGGACCGAGCAATATTTTGACGCCCTTGTCGCGCAGGAAGTACCAGGAGCGCATGACGTCGTCGATGTCCTCGACCTGGTGGTTGATGTGCTGGATGCCGGGGCGCGGCGCGGGGAACAGCGCCAGCGAGTGGTGCGCGGTGGCAATGCGCAGCAGCGCCGCGTCGCCGATCCAGTCGGAGACACGGGCGTTGCACAGCCGCGTCCAGAATTTTTCGTCGCGCGGCGCATCGGTGGTGTAGAGGCCGATATGGCTGAACTCCGTCACGCCGGCGTCGCGGCCGGGGAAGAAGCGGGTGCCACTGTGGTACGGCTTGGCGACGAACTCGATGCGGTTGCCGGACGGATCGTGCGACGCAATGAACGCCTTGACGCGGCGCTGCTCGCATTCCTCGCGCGTGCCGACACGCACTTTGTGGCCGGCGCTTTCCAGTTCGGCGCCCACCGCATCCAGCGCGGCGGGATCGTGCAGGTCGAAGCCGATCGCCTGGTCGGCGGGATCGCCCTCGAAATAGACCATGGTGTGGTCGCGGGTATCGCCGCGGGTGGCAACCTTGTCGCTGCGGAAATACGCTGCCTTGCCCTCGCGCGCGACCAGTTGCAGCCCGACGATGTCGGTGGCGAAGCGGATCGCGCTGTCGAGGTCGGTGGTGCCGACGCGCACGTAACGGATGTCGTGCAGGTTGACCATGGCAAGCTCCTTTGCAACGGGCTGGCAAGAGAGGGTGCGGGAGGCGCCGGGCGATTGCAAGAAGCGCGGTTTCAATGGGCCACAGGGGCCGCCCAATCCTGCCAGATCAAACCACGGACTCGAGAGACTTCGCCGATGTTCGCGGTGACCAGCGTTTGCTGGCGGCGAAGCGCCTGCGCGGCGATCAGCAGGTCGTAGGCGTCGATCGGTGTGCCAGCGGTCTCCAGACGAGCGCGCTCCATGCCGGCGACCTGAGCGTCGTCTTCGTCGAAATGCATGACCTCTACCGGCGCGCCAAGGAACGTCCGCAGCCGGTCGGTGTTACGGGCCTGATGCCGGCTTTTGGCGATGCCATACCAGAGCTCGAAGGCGACAATCGAAGACACGGAAATGGCGGCACCATCGGCCAAGGCGACCGCGAACCGCTCGCGCACCAAACGGGGTCGGCCATGCATGATGGCGATACAGGCGTTGGTGTCGAGCAGATAGGTCACTCGAAGATGTCCCGGACGGGGGTGGGCGGTTGATTGCGTCCATCGGGCATGAAGGGTTCATCGGCGAATCGGTCGAGGTCGGCAAACCATTGCCGGACATCGAACTCCATCGGCTCCAGCATGACGCCGCGTCCGATGCGGCGAATGCGCACCTGGTCGCCTTTGAAGCGGAAGTCGTGTGGCAGCCGGACGGCCTGGCTTCGGCCATTCATGAACAGCTTGGCTGTGGTTACCTTCGGCATGACAGACCCTTCCTGCCAGTATATATCGTCGATATATATCGCCGGGACCGGACGTCAATCGCGTGCGAAGGAGGCGAACGACAAGCGCCGCGTGCCAGCGAATAGCCAGGCGTTTCGGCGCCGGCGACGTGTTTCGGCGGCAGGATCGGTCGGGACGCTCCCGGCCGGCCGCATTATCGGCTAGGCTGTTGGCTTCGCTACGAAGGACATCAACCCCATGCGCCGCCGCACATTCCTCGCCGCCTCCGCCGCCAGCCTGGCGCTCCCGTCCATCGCGCGGTCGCAAGGCAGCCGCGTGTTGAAGTTCATTCCGCAGTCGGACGTCACCGTGCTGGATCCGATCTGGACCACTGCCTATGTCAGCCGCAACCACGGCTTCATGATCTTCGACACGCTGTACGGCATCGACAACCAGTATCGCGCGCAGCCGCAGATGGTCGAAGGCCACACCGTCGAGAACGACGGCAAGCTGTGGAATCTCACGCTGCGCGACGGGCTGAAATGGCATGACGGGGAGAAGGTGCTGGCGCGCGACTGCGTCGCCTCCATCCAGCGCTGGGGCAAGCGCGATGCGTTCGGCCAGACGCTGCTGGCCTATACCGACGCGTTGTCCGCACCCGACGACAAGACGATCCAGTTCCGCCTGAAGAGTCCGTTCGCGCTGTTGCCGGATGCGCTGGGCAAGCCCGGCAGCAATTTCTGCGCGATGATGCCGGAACGGCTGGCGAAGACCGATGCCTTCACCCAGCTCAAGGCCGAGGGTATGGTCGGCAGCGGACCGTTCAAGTTCAAGGCGGACGAACGCGTGGTCGGCTCGCAGGTCGTGTATGAGCGCAATGCCGACTATGTGCCGCGCGCCAGCGGCACGCCGGAATGGACCTCCGGCCCGAAGATCGTGAATTTCGATCGGGTGGAATGGCATGTCATACCCGATCCCTCCACATCGGCGGGCGCGATGCAGGCGGGCGAGATGGACTGGTGGGAAAACCCGACGATCGACATGCTGCCGCTGTTGAAGCGCGGCAAGTTGACGGTGGCGATTACCGATACCACCGGTCTGATGGCCTGCATGCGGCTGAACGAGATCATTCCGCCGTTCGACAATCCCGCCATCCGCCGCGCATTACTCAAGGCCGTCAACCAGACCGATTTCATGGAAGCCGTGTCGGGCACCGACCCGGAGATGCGGCATGTGCCGTCGGGCATCTTTTGCCCCGGCACGCCGATGGCGAGCGATGTCGGGCTCGACGTGTTCACCGGGCCGCGCGACTACGCCGGCGCCAAGAAGGACCTCGAGGCCGCCGGCTACAAGGGCGAAAAAGTCGCGATCCTCGCGCCGACCGATTTCCCGATCCTGAAGGCGCTGGCCGATGTCGGTGCCGACATGATGCAGAAGATGGGCCTCAACGTGGACTACCAGGCGATGGATTGGGGCACCGCGGTGCAGCGCCGCGCCAAGCAGGATCCGGTCGAGAAGGGCGGCTGGAGCGTGTTCCACACCTTCTGGTCGGGTCTCGACCAGGCCAACCCGGTCGGCCACGTGTTCCTGCGCGGCAACGGCAAGGACGGCATGATGGGCTGGCCGACCGCGCCGAAGCTGGAGGAACTGCGCACCCAGTGGATCCAGGCGCCGGACCTGGCGGCGCAAAAGCGCATCGCGGTGGAGCTTCAGAAGCAGGCGCTGCTCGACCTGCCGTATGTGCCGTTGGGGCAGACGTTCTCGCCGACCTGCTTCGCACAGGATATCAGCGGGATGCTGAACGGGTTCGTTATTTTCTGGAATGTGAAGAAGGCTTGAGGGCAGGGCAAGCGCATTTGGCCGCACAGGCCCATTCGTCATGGCGGGCCCCCGGGCGCTTGACCCGGGGCGCACCATGACGAGAGGACGGTCGCAGCGTAGGACCCCAAATGCGATTGCCCTGGGCTTGAGCGCGGTCACGGCAGTCGGCCGACACTGAACGTGCTGCGAGGGCGGCCCGGCCCCTCCGCACTCGTCATGCCGACGCGGGTCGGCATCCACGAGTCGGCTGCCGCTGCAAACGCGTCAATGCCGACCTTCGTCGGCATGACGGATGCGCCGGGGCCGGCTGCCCAGGCGTCCGCCCATCGCAACGTGACGGTCAGGCGCAACTACACCTTGATATCCTGCGCGACCGTGACCGCGTGACGCCCCTCCAGCGCGTCGCGCAGCGCTGCCAACGCCGCCATCCCGCAGCTCGTGTCCTGTTCGCCATTGCCGCCGCTCAGACCGACGCCGCCGATCACCGCACCATCGACGACGATCGGAAAGCCGCCGATAAACACCGCGAAGCGGCCCTCGAAGCTCCACTGGATGCCGAACGCCTCGTTGCCGGGCAGGGCAGGGCCGTTCGGCGCGCGGTTGAACAGATGGGTGGAACGCTGGTGTCCGGCCGCGGTGAACGCCTTGTTCCAGGCGATCTGCGGCCCGGTGATACGGGCGCCATCCATGCGTTCCAGCACGACCGGATAGCCGCCCTCGTCAACGATGCAGACCGTTTCGAGCACGCCGATCTCGGCCGCCTTCGCCAGCGCCGCCGTCGCCATCAGGCGAGCCTCCTGGAGTTCAAGCCGCAGGATGGTCTTCATGCCGTCATGTCCTGGTTGTGCCTTGGGCCGCGGTGTCGCGCGGCACCCACGAAACGCTGATGTCGCCGGTGATGAAGGTCTGGCAGGCCATGCGAAAGCCGTTCGCGAGATCGACCTCGGTCAAGTGCCGGCGCTCTTTCGGCTTCACCGCGTCGGTGTGCTCGATCCCGCTTTCAATGCGGCACCGGCAAGTCCCGCACAGCCCACCGCCGCATTTGAACGGAATCCCGCCGTGTTCCCGCAACGAAATCCGCAGCAGGTTGCTGTGCTCCGGCGCGGTGACCGTCTTCAGGTTGTTGGTGATGAAGGTGACCGTGACCGTGGTCCGCGGCTCGGCCGCATCGGGTTGACCGGCGTCGGATCGGCTCGTGTCGCTCATGGCAGCTTGCGCAGCGCGGTGTCCATCCCGCCGAAGCTGGTCAGACACTCCAGTTGGCCGCGGGCGTCCTCGATCGTCGCGAACTTCTGGAGGAATTTGCACGGGATGTCGTTGATCTGCTCCGGCGGTGCCTCGTCGATCACGCGTATCTTCACGTCGCGCAGCAAGCTCGCAATGACGAACCGCGCCTTCCGCTGACCGCAAAACAGGTAATCGTAGGACTCGCACGCCTGTAGCCCGTCGCCGAGTTCGGTGCGGTATTGCCCGGGGCGGCTGGTGAGTATCACGAACATCTAGCTCTCCCGGGACGCGGCGGCGTTGAGCGCATCGTCCTGCAGCAGCTCGATATCGTGCGTGATCCAGAGTTGGCAGACCAGCCGGAAGCCCGCGTCGATCCTGTCGCCCAGCCGCTTCGTTTCTTTCCAGTTGGGCGCTGGAAGCTGGTCCGCGCCCCGGATGACACGGCAGGCGCATTTGCCGCATTTCCCCATGCCGCACCCATAGGTGAGGTGCGGGTAGGGAAACCGCCTTATGCCGGCGCGGACGACGAGGTTGCTGTCCTCGGCAACCTCGTCGCTGACGATTTCCCCCCGCTTGTGCAACGTTACCTTGGGCATGATCCGTGCGCCTGCCGCGCCTCAGGCGGCGAGATCGAGGTCCCGCAGCGGCAGGTCGTTCTCGACGTAATCGTGATACAGCGCGGTGGTGTAGAGCAATCGCATCTGCGCGCCGATTTCGCAGATCTTCAGGCAGCGCTGCTGCAGCGCGGGCGTGTCCGCGTGCGCCAGTACGATCTGGTAGCCGCGCTCGCCATGGATCTCGTCGGAGACGATGTGCAGGTCGAAGAATTCGACCTCCTCGTCGGTGAACTTGTATTTCTCGCGCAGCGTCGGGGTCTGACGGCGATAGATCGACGGCACCTGCGATTCCAGACCGACCACCAGGCCGGCAATGGCGACGATCGGATCTTCCCGCATGGCGACGGCGTAGCACCAGCTTTGCAGGCCGCGCGTCGTCGGCGACATGTTGTCGGGGTCCTTCACGCGCGCACCGGTCGTGCCGCACGCCTCGGCGAAACGTATCAGCAAATCCGTGTGGCGATCGCCGCCGATTTCTTCTTCATACATGTTGCTGAGCATGAAGTCCTTGGCCTCGGTGAAGTGCGCGGGCAGCCGCGCGTACACGTAGGCCAGGTATTCGGCGAACGGACCGACATAGTGGTAATGATTCTCCGCCCACCGCGCGAGGTGCGTGCGGCTCAGCTTGCCCTCCGCCCAGGCGATGCTGAACGGCGATTTGTTGGCGCTGTTGCCCTTGATCGCGATTTCGAGGGCGCTGCGGAAGGTCGCCTGGTCCATCATGTCGGGCACGCAAGCCTCCTTTTTCGACGAGGGTTGGGATCAGGCCCGGATGTTGTATACAAACAGTCGGGCCGTCAAGCGTGGTCGCGGGCCGGGCGTCCGCGCCGCCCGGCAGCGCGGGGTGGTGGTTGCTGCACGGTCACTGCGCGACCGCGGCGGTCCTGCCGTCGGTTTGGGCGTGCAATGAAGCGGCGTTGATGACATGCCGATACGCCAGCAGCGACGCCAGCTCGGCATCTCCCGCGATCACGGCCCGCAGGATGCTGGCATGCTCGGCCCAGGTGGCGTGGGCGAATTCGAGCCCGAAGCCGCGAAACAGCGGCGCGCTGCGGTCGCGCAGGGTACGCATCAGGTCGGCGAGCACCCGGTTGTGGCTGGCCTGTGCGAGGCCGGCGTGAAACGCGTCGTTGAGCCCGGGAAGGTCCGCCACCCGCCCCGCCGCGATCGCCTCGGTGCCGCGGGCCAGGATCGCCTCGAGCTGCGCCAGCACGGCAGGGTCGCGCCGCCGTGCCGCCAGCCTTGCGTTGGCCCCTTCCAGCGTGGCGCGGACCTCCAGCAACTCCTCCACCTCTTGCGGCGCGAGTGAGGCGACGACGGCACCGCGCCGCGCCGCCACCTCGATCAGGCCTTCCGAGGCGAGGGTACGGATCGCCTCGCGGATCGGGTTGCGTGACACGCCGAACGCCTCGGCCAGCCGGTCCTCGATCAGCCGGTCTCCCGGCTTGAAATGGCCGGACAGGATGGCGGCGCGGATCTCCTCGGCGACCTTGTCGCGCAACGGCGAATGGAGCAGCCCCAGGCGGCGTTCGGCGCTCGGCGCAGTCAGGGGTTGCGCGGGGGCAGGCACGGCGACGACCTCCGATCGATCATGCAGCAAGATGGCGCGGCGGATTCTGGATACAAGCCTCGCCGTTATGCCGCCGAAAGCTGGTTCTTCCGCCGGTTTGTGACCATTCCATGCGGCAAATGCAAGGCCGCCGGCAGAAAAAGGTCGGCAGACGGCTCTGTTCGTATACAACAGCCTGAACGCGCCGCGCGAACAATCCGCGCAGAACAATCCGCGCCGAGGCGTCCCCGACCCATGCCGGCCATCCATCCAGGCCGCCCGGGGGCGTAACGAAGAACCCGGTTGCGCCGTGCCTCTCGCCCTGCCTCCGTGTCAAGAACGTCCTGCTCGTTCATGCACGCGTGTCTGTCGTGCGGTTCGCATGGATAGCTGGCGGCCGGTTCAAGCACCTGCCGTGAACCGCCCTCTCCCCAGGCGGGCGTTGCCTCTGCTACGCTGGCTGTCCCGGTCACACGCCGAACGACACAAATACAGCAGGGAACGCCCATGTTGATCCGCAACGCCTGGTACGTCGCTGCCTGGGCCGATGAGATCGGCCACACCCCACTCGCCCGCCGCATCTGCAACCAGCCTCTGGTGCTGTTTCGCGACAGCGAGGGCCGGCCCGCCGCGTTGCAGGACATGTGCTGCCATCGCGGCGCACCCCTGCATACCGGGAAAGTCGTCGAACAGGGGCTGGAGTGCGGCTATCACGGCGTGACTTTCGACCGCAGCGGCCGCTGCGTGCGTATTCCGGGTCAGCAGCGCATCCCGGAGCGGGCGTTTGTGCCCAGCTACCCCGTCGTCGAGCGCGACGCGTTCCTGTGGATCTGGATGGGCGATCCGGCGAAGGCCGACGAGACGCAGATCATCAGCTACCCCTGGCACAACGACACACAGAACTGGCCGCACAAGCACACCACCTACCACGTCAAGGCCGCCGCCATGCTGATGGTCGACAACCTGATGGACCTGACGCATCTCGGCTACGTCCACGCGTCCAGCATCGGCGGCAACCCGGCCATCCACGTCGAGGCGAAGATGGAGACGGTGCGCACGCCGCGCGGCCTGAAATTCACCCGCTGGATGCTGAACTCGATGCCGCCGCCCACCTATGTCCATGCCGTGGGCTTCCAGGGCCGCATCGACCGGGCGCAGATGTTCGAATTCATCGCCCCCGGCTCGATCGTGCAGCTCAGCGCGGCGGATGAGGCCGGCTCCTTTCAGGACGGCGACGTGACCGACAGCAGGCTGCAGTTCCGCCTGTTCCACGGACTGACGCCGGAGACCGACACGACGTGTTTCTATTTCTGGTCCACCGCCAACGGCTTTCGGCCGAACGACCCGGCGGCGACGGAGCAATTGTTCCACGAGATCGGCACGGCGATCCGGGAGGACCTGATCGTGGTCGAAGGCCAGCAGGCGCGGCTGAGCGAACTGGGCGAGGACACGCTGGTCGATATCGCGGCCGATGCCGCGCGCCTGCACATGCGCCGCACCATGGAGCGGATGCTGGCCGACGACGCCCCGGCGCTGGCCGCGGAGTAGCGTGCATCTTCGCGGCGGCGCGCTGCGCTGCCGATGCCTCCACCGTCTGCAGAGGAGGGATGTTTTGCTGGGTTGCCGGTTGACATTCGGGACCGGTTGCCCGCGGACCCGCGCGCCGATAATAGTGGGTACGAAGGGAGACAGGTTTCATGCACAAAAGATTCAAGAGTTGGCAGAATCATCGTGCCGCACCACTATTTCTGCTTTTGTTGGTAGCAACGGCTCTGGTGGGTTGCGGAGTCGTCGCAGTCCATCATGTCCCCGAAGTGGGTCCGATCTCATCGAACAAGATTCCCGACCTGCACGGGAGCCAGCCGCTCGACATCAAAAATGGGCAGCCTGACGCGGGTGAGATCGAGATCGGCGCCGTTGGCGTGGGGAAGGTGGTCGGAAACCTGCAGCAATGGACTGCGGCCATGGTGAGTGCCGTGAAAGTCCAACTGTCCCAGCGAGGCGCTACCATTGTTGCCGCGGCACCTAAATCCCTGTCGCTTCGCATAACGAAAGCGGAAATACACGGCATACCCATTGTTGGCGGCGCCACAAGCACCATCATCCTCACCGCGACCACGGCAGATGGCTTGACCGCTGATTTTGAGGGATCCTCTTATTCCCTCGCGCCGCTGAGTTCGATCAACGGTACCGCGACCGATGCCGTAAAGAAGTTACTGGAAGACCCGACGATAGACACTTACCTGCGTCGTTAGGAAGGTGGCTCCTTCTGGCTTGCTTTGCTGCAATCTCCCTGGTGAGAGACGACAGCCGGCTTGCGCCGGGCCGCCAGACCGCCCAATGGGATCACCCTGCGGCGAAAGGTCGGCGCCCTTGACCCGGACCGGCCGATGTTGTCGATGGCGTTCGACGCCGGGCCGAACCTGTTCCGCGGCACCGTGCGGCAATTGCTCGCCGCCGAGGCACGCCAGCCGGAGCGCGTGCTCGCCGCGGCGCAGGCCAATTGAGCGTGGCGAAACCATTGGGTCCCGGCGTAGCTACGGACCTGACGAAACCGATGACTGCGATTGGAGGAACCAATGTCTGCCGATGACACATCCGGGCCGGTGACGCCGGTCGGGCTGAACCACCTGGTGATCAACGTCCGCAACCTGGAAGAATCGCATCGCTTCTGGACCGAGATGCTCGGCTTCAAGCAGGTCGGCGAAGTGCGGCCGCGTCCCGACCGGCCCGTCACGCCGAAGATGCGCTTCTACAGCGGCGACCATGGCGGCGGCCGCATGAACCACCACGACATCGCCCTGGTGGAGAACACCGCCCTGCCGGAGCCGCCCAAGGACTGGAGCATGTACGGTGGTGCGCTCTGCGCGGTGAACCACATCGCGATCGCCCTGCCGGATCGCGAGGCATGGCTGCGCCAACTCGACTACCTGCAGCGCAAAGGCGTCAAGTTCGACCGCCGCACCGAGCATGGCATGACGCACAGCCTGTACATCCACGACCCGAACGGCTATGGCGTCGAGCTGTTGTACGAACTGCCGCGTGAGGTGTGGGAAGGCGATATCGACGGCGCGCTGAACTATTCGAAGGCGCTGCCGACCGAGGGCCCCGCCGCACTCGAGGACCAGGCCGAAGGCGTGCCGGTGTTCCAACCCAAGCAACACGAACCGGCCTGAGGGCAAACCAGATGGCAAAGCGTCAAAGCATCATGTTCCCCGGGTTCAGCCACCAGAACCCGATTCCCAATGCCAGCCGCATCGGCAACATCGTCATGTCGAGTGTGATCGGCCCGTCGAACCCCGGCACGCGCGACGTGCCGCCGACGCTGGAGGCGCAGGTGACGAACCTGTTCATCCACCTGCGCGCCGCGATCGCCGCCGCGGGGGGCACGCCGGACGACATCATCAAGGTGGACTTCTGGGCGAAGGACCAGGCGGCGGGACGCGAGGCGCTGAACGGCGAGTGGGTGAAGATGTTCCCCGATCCCGATGCGCGTCCGGCGCGTCACACGCAGGCGCTGCCCGCCGACAGCCGCGCGATGGTGCAGTGCGCCTTCACGGCGGTGCTGGGCTGACGCACGCTGTTCCAGCTTTCGTCGCCACGTGCTTAATCGCCGCGCGTTCGTCATCGCAAGGAGCGTAGTGGCGAAGCAATCCCCGGCCCGGTGAGCGGCCGGCTGCTCATCAGGCAGGAGATTGCTTTGCCCCGACGCGTCTCGCCATGACGAGGCGAGGCGACAGCCACTCCTTCTGCAAACAGGACCCCAGCCCCGATATGCCGACATTCACGCCGCAAGCGCTCTACGCCGTATCCCACCTGGTTGCGACCCGCATGGGCAGTGCCGAGGCGGAAGCCGCCGAGGTCGCCGATCACCTGGTGCGCGCCAACCTCGCCGGGCATGACAGCCACGGCGTGGGCATGCTGCCCGCCTATGTGCGCCTGCTGCACGCCGGCCTGCTGGTGCCGAACCAGACCGCCGCGACCGTGCTGGACGCCGGCGCGCTACTGGTGATCGACGCGCGCCGCGGCTACGGCCAGCGCATGGCGGCCGACGCGGTGCGCCGCGCTGTCGCCCGGGCCAAGGAAATCGGCGCCTGCGTGCTGGCGCTGCGCAACGCATCGCATATCGGCCGCATCGGCACCTATGGCGAGCTCGCGGCGCGCGCCGGCTGCGTCTTCACCGCCTTCGTCAACGTCGCCGACAATCGCGACATCGCCGCGCCGTTCGCCTGCGCCGAGCCGCGCCTGGGCACCAATCCGTTCTGCACCGCGGTGCCGGGCGCCGACGGCTACTCGGTGATGCTCGACATGGCCACCACGACGATCGCCGCCGGCAAGGCGCGCGTTGCGTTCAACAAGGGCGTGCCGGTGCCCGAGGGCACGCTGATCGACGCCGCGGGCCAACCCACCACCGATCCCGCCGGCTTCATCCGCGACCAGACCGGTGCGCTGGTCACCTTCGGGCGGCACAAGGGCTCCGGCATGGCGGTGCTGTGCGAGATCATGGCGGCGGCGGTCGGTGGCGGCCAGCGCGTCGACGAGCCGGTGCGGGGCGGCATCCTGAACTCGATGCTGGCGACGGTGATCGACCTGTCGAAGCTCGGCGATCCGGCCGCGATCGGCGAGGCCGTGGAGGCGACCAAGGCGCATATCCGATCGAGCCGCGTGGCGCCCGGGTTCGACGAGATCCTGCTGCCCGGCGAACCGGAGCGCCGCTCGGCCGACTCCCGACGGCGCGACGGCATAGCGGTGGACGATACCACCTGGCGTGACGTCTGCGCGGCAGCCGGGACGCTCGGCATCACCGAGGCGGAGATCGCCCAGGCGGTCGGTGCGAACCGCGCGTAACGCCACCGTGGCTGCGGAACGTTACCGGCAGCGGCGCCGGGCGGTGCTTGCACAGGCGGCTCGGCTCCTTTCCGCACGCGCGGTCGCGCAGGCAATGGTGAGGCGGCCGGAGTGACCGGTCGCCCCGCCCGCGAAGTTGAGGCCGGCGGCAGACGGCATTAGGGTCCGACGCGCTTCGGATGGGTGGCCGAGCGGTCTATGGCAGCGGTCTTGAAAACCGCCAGGGGGCAACTCCTCGTGGGTTCGAATCCCACCCCATCCGCCACTTCAGAACACAACTGCGAACGCCGGGCGTAACCGATTTCACGCCCGAGGCGGCGGCAAGAGTTCTGAGCGGCTGAATGAATGGACGATGACGACATCGAACGGCGCGGGCTGCGCGGTTCCCGCCTCGATCATGCGCTGGAATTCGGGGCGGCGGTCGTTGGTGGCCGATGCGCCTGGCTCGACATTGGTCTCGACGAGCTGGTAGCCGCGCGACTGGCAGTAGGTTTCACCCTGCCGCTTCTGGTCGGGGATGGAGACATCATGCTCGGCCTAATCCTAGCCGTGGCTGCGCTTTGGGCGATTTCTTGTTACGCCTGCTGCTTGGTCCTTGGCGAGACTGCCAGTCCAAGGAACACCAGGACCGCCTGGTTGAGCCGCAGGATATCCTCGTCGTCCAACCTGCCAACGCGAGCGCCAACTTTGATCTTTGGCACGGTGGTAATCTTGTCCACCATGATGCGGCAGGCGGCGCGCAGGCCGTTGCGCTCGTTCGGCTCCACCGGCAGACGGAACAGCGGTGCGTCCGTCTCATCCGTGGTGAAGGCGCAGATGGTGATCGAGTCGGTCGCGTCGAAACTATCGTCCTGAACGACGACGACGGGGCGCGGCTTGCCCGCGTAATCCTTGCCGCCGGCGACGGTCCAGATGTCGCCTCGCCTCATTCATCGCCCCAGTCCGTCACGGCGTCGATGAACCCCTGATCCTCCCGCGCGTGAGCACTGGCGGCAATGGCGGCCGACTGCCGATGCGCTTCAGACCGGAACGCAGGGGAGCGCACGTCCGGCACCCAAATCTGGATCGGGCGCAGACCTTGCTTGCGCAGGCGCTCGCGGTGCTCCCGCACCTTGATACGCGAAGGCTTGGCGCTTGAGGCCGAGGCCATGACAAGTCTCCGATGGAGTTACATGTAACTTACCATGAACTCCCGGACTTCGCCAGTCCTTTCGCCGCGTAAACCCTGGCGACGAACCCTCCCCTCTTTCCGGCCCTTGCCTGCCCCAGTGAGGTGCGGATGGCGCTGCGACCGTTGATATCATTGGGCGTTCAGGCAGAAACGGCGGGCAGAGGGCCTTTGGCCGCTCACTGAAAAGCTAGATAATTCCACCCACATACGCGGGCCGGACGGCCGGGATAACCAGCGGCTCCCGCTTTGAACTCCGCCGCCTCGCCGAATACAGCGACGAGGCCATCCTTGCAGAACTGCGCCGGGTCGCGGCGCTGGTTCCAGACGGTGCATTTCTTGATCCGATTTTGAACGGCTTGGCCGCGTCCGTCGAAACACGATTCGGCGTCGCTTTGGGTCATGGTTCAAGGCGCTCGGAGTAGCGGGACTTGCACATCGATCTCCGCTTTCGCGTGTTACATCGCGACCGCTCGCCAGTGCAATCGGCTGGTCTTCCCACCTCTCAATCTTCCATGCCGAGCCGTTCCTTGTAATCCGGATCCCAAGCCGCCAGCCGGCCCGATTTCACCCGTTCTTCCATCGGCATCGAGACTGGTTTGCGCGCATTGGTCGGCCGGGTGGCGATGATCCCCGCCCCCTCCAACTCCGCCATCCGCGCCGGACTGTAGCCCAGCACCCCGCCCAGGATTTCCTGGTTGTGTTCCCCAAGCCGCGGCCCCGGCCCACGCACGGCGAGCGGCAGCTTCGACAGTTTCCAGGGCCGGCCTATGACCGTGCGTTGTTTGCCCATCTCCCGATCGGGCGGATACGCCACCGTCTCCAGCAGGCCGCGCGCCTTCACGTGTGCGTTCAGGTGCAGGTCGCGGGCATCGAACACCGCGCCGGCCGGCACGCCAGCCGCCTGGAGCAATTCCATCGCCGCGAACTTCGTTTGCCCCGCCATCCACGCGCTGATGATCGCGTCGATCGCGTCATGGTTGGTCATGCGTGCGTCGTTCGTGGCGAAGCGCTCGTCCGTTGCCAACTCCGGTCTGCCGATCGTCCGGCAGAGCGCCGCCCATTCCTCGTCGTCACGCGCCAGAACGGTGCACCATGCGTCGTCTCCGGCGCAGCGATAGCATCCCTGCGGCGCCAGGAACGGATGGCGGTTGCCGATGCGCTCGCCAAGCCGGTGGTTGGCCTCCCAGTCCAGCACACGCTCGCTCAACATGTAGGTGCCAAGTTGGTACATGCCGACATCGACCCAGAGCCCCTTGCCGAAACGATGCCGGTAGCGCAGTCCCAGCAGCGTGCCGCTGACCAGTGCCCAGGTGGCAAGGAAATCCACAAAGGATTGCCCGGCCTTCGACGGCTCATCGCCACGGTAGCCGGTGACATAGGCCAGCCCGTGCGTCGCCTCCAGCGTGGTCGCCTGGCCAGGATATTGCGAATACGGGCCGTTGTGGCCGAAGCCGCTGCACGAGACCATGATCAGCCCGGGGCGCAGTTTCACCGCGTTGGGATAGTCCAGCCCCCAGTTGCGCATCACGCGCGGCGTGAAGTTTTCCATCACCACGTCGCTGACCTTGATGAGGTCGGTCAGCACCACCCGCCCCTCGGGCCGGCTTAGATCGAGGGCGACAGATTTTTTGCCGCGATTGAGCAGATTGAAGCTGCCGATCCGGTTCCATGGATCGTCGCCCAGAAGATTGTCGGTCAGGACGCTGGTGAGCGCACCGCCGCGCGAGGTGTCCAGCCGACTGTGACCTTCGACCTTGATCACCTCGGCGCCAAGGTCGGCCAGCAGCCCGCTGGCGTAGGGCAACGAGATAACGTTGCTGATATCAACGATGCGCAGGCCTGCCAGCGGCAACTTGCCACTGTCCGGCGTGGAACGATCGTCGGTCATGCTCCGTCCCTCAAATTACGCCGCGGGCACGCAGCGCATCCAGCGCCGCGGCATCGCAGGCAAGCAGCGCGCCGTAGATCTCGCCATTGTGCTGCCCCAGCAACGGCGCGGGGCGCCGATAGGTGGAGTTGCTGGCGGACATTTGCCACAGATGGAATGGCACCTTGATCTTGCCGATCACCGGATGCTCCACCTCCTCGAAATAGCCTCTGGCCATCAGGTGTTCGCACTTCGCGAGGTCTTCCGGCGTCTGCACGATGCCAAGCAACATGCGGTATTTCTCCGACGCGGTCTTGAACATCTCCGCCATGGTGCGATCTTTTGTCGCAGCCAAAATGATCGCGTCCAGCTCGGGACCATGGTGCACGCGCTCCACCAGATCGGCGAAACGGTGTTCCTTCAGTTCCGGCTTGCCGAAGAAGTCGGCGATGCCGTCCCAGGTGACACCGCCGCCGGGTTGCGCCACGAAATACCCGTCCTTGCACGGCATCACCTGGCCGAAATTGCTGCCCTCCGGATGCCGTCGCCCCTGCACCCCGCCGGCGAAGCTGTAGTACGGCTGGTTGAGCACCAGGCTGGAGGTGATCACATCCTGGATCGAGAGATCGACCTGTTGGCCGGCACCCGTCAGGTCGCGCGTGACCAGCGCCACCAGCGTCCCCAGGAAGCCGTTCATCCCGGCTTCGTACTGGCCGGGAAATCCGCCGTGCTTCAGCGGTTCGCGATCGACGGTCCCACTGATCGCCATGATCCCGCTGGTGGCATAGGCAATGATCTCGTCGCTCTTGTAATGGCTGTACGGCCCGGTCTGGCCGAACGGCGTGATCGAGGTCATCACCAGGCCCGGATTCTCCTGCGCCAGACTGGCATAATCCAATCCGCGCGCAGCCAGGTAGCCGGGTGAAAAACTTTCCACGATGACATCGACTTCGCTGGCGAGCCGGCGCAGGATCGCCGCCCCTTCCTCGGTGTCCAGGTTCAGGGTGATGCCGCGCTTGTTCAGATTCAGCATCAGGTAGAACAGGCTCTTCTCCGGGTCGGGATCATCCTGGAAGAACGGCGGCGTGCGGCGCCCGCTCTCCCCGTGGGGAGGTTCGACCTTGATCACATCGGCGCCGAAATCGCCGATCAGCCGCGCTGCCAATGGCCCTGCAATTCCCTCGCTGAGATCAAGCACCCGCACGTCATCAAGCGCCCAAGGCCCCACCATCGCTTAACTCCCGCACGTCGGCCGCGGCGCGATCGCGTGGCCGACTTCTTCCAGGCCGCCTGGGACGCAACAGCGCGGCGCCCTCCGCCTGCTTGTCAGCGAGGCAGGACGCCACAGTCGTGCCTTGGCGGAATGCGCTGTGCCGTTCCGCGCTACGCTACGCCGCATCCTCGACATCCCCGAGACCGGCAGACTACTTCCTTGGCATGTCGAGGCCGCGCCGAGCCACCTGGTCGCGCATCACCTGCGTGCTGCCGTGGTTGATGCCGGACTGGAACGCGCCCATCAGGTTGTGCGCGAACACCCCATCCTCGACCGCATGCGGCGAGCCGTGCAGCAACTGGCCGTAGGGGCCAAGCATCTGGCTGATCGCTTCCGTTGTCCGCACGCCGTGTTCCGGCGCCCAGACTTTTTCCGCCGATCCTTCGTAGGTGAAAGTGCCGCCGTTGTTGACGATGGACATGCTGCGCATGGTCATCAGCCGGCAGACCTGCGCCTCGATCCACAGCTCGGCGATCTTGTCGCGGATCGCCGGATTGCTCGCCGGGGCATAGCCGTCGAACGTGTTCGACTTGACGAAATTGACGATGTCCTCATCGCGGCGGACCGAGATCAGGTAGCGCGACGCGCCGACGCGGTCGAGGTTCAGGCCCATGGAGCCGACGCGCCAGCCCTCGTTTTCCTTGCCCAGCAGCGAGGATGCCGGAATGCGCACGTCGTCGAAAAAGGTTTCATTGGTGCGCTGGTGGCCATAGGTGGTGCCCACCGGCGCTGCCGGATCGTTCTGGATCGTCCATAGCGGCCGCACGGTGATGCCGGGGGTGTCCATCGGGAACAGGAAAATCGAGATGCCGCGATGCTTCGGCAGGTTCGGATTGGTCCGCGCCATCAGGTAGATGTGCGTCGAGACATGCGCCGATGACGTGTACATCTTCTGCCCGTTGATGACGTACTCGTCGCCGTCGCGCACCGCGCGGCATTGCAGCGACGCCAGGTCGGCGCCGGCATGCGGTTCGGTAAAGCCGAGCGCGAACGAAACCTCGCGCTTGATCAGCCGCGGGATGTAGTACTGCTTCTGCTCTTCGGTGCCCGCCGCCATGATCGCCGGCGCGCCGCTGCCACCCATGCCGACGGGGATGTCCATCCGGGTGAACTCTTCCTCGACGATGTACTGTGACATGCGGTCGCCGCCCTGGCCGCCGTATTCCTTCGGATAGGCGATGCCGAGCCAGCCGCGCTCGTAGATCTTGCCATACAGCTCCTTCATCGCGTCGCTGGCGCCGGGGCCGCGACCGGCCGCAGTGTTCGACTCCGACGATCCCCGTGCGGCCAGAACCTCTTCCGTCACGTTCTCGGCGATGAACGCCCGGACCTCGCGCCGCAAGGCCTCCTGCTCTGGGGTGTATGCGAAGTGCATTTCTGTCATCTCCTCGGGAACCACGGTCCGGGTCGGCAGGCCCAACCCGGTAAATCTGCACGCTGGCGGAATTGCACGCAATGTCGGCCCGGAACCGCGAAACCCGGCGCGGTGGCCGCGATGGCCTCGCCGGAGTTCGCCGCAACGATAATTTACACCAAAAGCCGCGTTACTGGCGGCATGCGCAATGCACGCAGGTCTGTCATGCAATTAGATAAAATCGCGGAAAAGCCTCGGCCGGCCCGCAACATCCGGGTCACACCGTCAAACTTCCGGATTTCGTCGCGAACAGCTAGCTTGCTCTCGATCGGGCGACGGCATCGGTCGTCGGGGAAATCCCCGACCCATGGAGGGAACGAATGAAACGACGTGCATTCATGGCGGCCGCCGCCGCGACCGCGCTCGCCCGCCCCGCAATCGCTGCCGCTACCAAACCGCTGCAGTTCGTGCCACAATCGAACCTGACCAGCCTCGATCCGGTGTGGACCGCGGCGACCGTCACCCGCAATTTCGCGCTGATGGTTTACGAGACGTTGTACGCCCGCGACATCTCCTACACGCCACAGCCGTTGATGGTCGAAGGTCACGTCATCGACGATGACGGCAAGCGTTGGACGATGCGGCTGCGCGAGGGACTGCTGTTTCACGACGGCACACCGGTCCTCGCGCGGGACTGCGTCGCATCGTTGCAGCGCTGGCTGAAGCGCGACCAGGCCAACACGATTTTCGCACCACGCGTCGCGGCGATCGAGGCGCCGGACGACCGCACCCTGGTGTGGCGTCTGAACAAGCCGTTCCCCACCTTGCCCGCTTTCCTGTCGAAGGCCCAGCCGCAGCCGGTGATCATGCCGGCACGCCTGGCCGCCACGGATCCGTACACCCAACAAACCGAGATCGTCGGCTGCGGACCATTCCGCTTCCTGGCCGACGAGTACATCTCCGGCAGTCATGCCGCCTTCGCTCGATTCGATCGGTACAAGCCACGCCAGGAGCCACCGTCCTATGTCGCCGGCGGCCACCACGTGAAGCTGGATCGCGTCGAATGGCGGATCATTCCCGATCCCGCCACAGCGGCGAACGCCTTGACCACGGGCGAGGTGGACTGGCTGGAGCTGCCGCAGCCCGACCTGATTGCCATGCTGAAGCAGCAGCGCGGCGTGAGCACAGGGTTGTTGGATATCTACGGCACCTACGGGCATCTGCGACCGAATCACATCCAGGGGCCGACCAGCAATCCCGGGGTGCGACGGGCCATGGTGGCGGCGATCAACCAGAAGGACGAGATGATCGCCACGATGGGCGACGACCCGGCGATGTGGCGGGTGCCGGTGGGTTATTTTGTGCCCAGTTCGAAATGCGCCAACGATGCCGGCATGGAAGCGGTGACCAAGCGTCACAGCGTGGACGAGATTAAGGCGATGCTGGACAAGGCAGGCTATGACGGCGGCCGCATCGCTTTCATGCATCCGACCGACCAACTCGCCTATGACGCGCTATCAACCGTGGCGATCGATGCGTTCCGCAAGGTGGGACTCAATATCGATGACCAGCAGGTGGACTGGGGCACGATTCTGCAACGGCGCAATTCCAAGGCGCCGCTCGACAAGGGTGGCTGGTCGATGTTTCCCGGCGGCGCGCCCGGCGGAGACTTCGTCGATCCGCTGGTCGAGGGCCCCGTCCGCAGCAACGGCGCCCAGGCCTGGGTAGGCTGGCCGGACGATCCGCAACTGGAGGCTATCTACGCGGCCTGGATCGATGCCCCCGACGACGCGACGCGGCGACCGCTGGAGCAGAACTATCAGGTCGCGGCGTTCAACTCGGTGCCGACCATCCCGCTGGGACAGTATCTGCCGCATGCCGCGTGGCGATCGAACCTGACTGGGTTGCTGAAAGGGTCGGCGCCGGTTTTCTGGGGAGTCGAGAAGGCGTAGCTTACCGGCCATCAGATCGGTCACAGAGAGGAAATCAGCATGGCGCAGGCGCACGACGAGACACTCAAGCTGCTCGACTGGGAGGCGCTGGAGGTCGGCGAACAGCTACCCTCGTTCTCCTATGTGCTGACACAGCAGATGATGGACGAGTATCGTCAGGGCGTGATGGACCCCGAGGCCGCCTTCCCCACCATCTCGCACAAGGTCGACGTGCAGCCCTACCATATGGTCTATCGCGACAATGGTTCGGTGAATGCGCGCTGCGCCTTTTACTGCTATAATCCGCCGATCGCCGGCAAGCGTATCACGGTCCAGGCATGGATTGCCGACAAGTATGCGCGCCGCGGCAAGAACTACATCGTGACCGAGGCAGTCTCCGTCGACGAGGACGGCCGTTTGCTGGATCGGGTCATCACGCATGAACTCAAGCAGCCGTCAGAGGTGGGCAAGAAATGGCAATGACGCGCATTTTCAATGTTGGCGACCAGGTGACGCCGCTGAACAAGACCATGACGCAAGAGGCGATCAACCTGTTCGAAAAAAGCGGCGGCAAGACCGGCCCAAGTCAGTTTACCGACGAGCAGACGGCGCGGGATACTCTGGGCACGCGTGGCACTGTTGCATCGGGGCGGATGTCGCTGACCTTCGCCACCGAATTGTTGCGACGCTACTTCGGGCCCCAGTTCTACAATCGCGGCGGCATGGTGGAACTGCGCTTCCTGCGACCGGTGCGGCCGGGCGATACCATCACCTTTACCGGCAGCGTGACCGGCATCACCAAGGTGACGAATGGTGGCCGCGTCGCGGTGGAGGTCACCGCGACCAACCAGAAGGGTGACGTGACGGCGGTCGGCACAGGGGCATGCATCGTTCCCAGCCTGTGCGTGCCGGCAGAGGAGTAATACCAGGCCGCGCGCCGGCCATCGTGTCATTGCGGGGACCGCTGCGCTCCTCGCAATGACAGGGGGGGAGGGCGCGTGGTTCGCCCCCGACCGCCGGCCATTCGCCAATCAGATCGTCAGTGCGTCCATCAGGTCCCTTGTCGCAGGCGCCTTGTCGAGCGTCTCCAAGATCGCGATTGACCGCTCCAGGCGTTCCCCCTGCAACACGCGGCACGCGCACTTGCGATACTTATCCACCAGTTCGTCGCGTGTCATCGGGTTGCCGGGGCTGCCACGTACCTTGTCCACCGCCTTGGTGAACCTCCGGCCGTCGTTCATCGCGATGGTGACGGGTGCGTTGCGTCGCGACGCCGCGTCGTTGGACCACTCCGGGTGCGCGTTGACCCGCACCTTGTGCAGCGCGGCCCGCATGCGCGGTGCATTGCAGTACTCGTCCGTGAACGAGTCCAGGTCCACGCGGCCATCCAGCAACATCGCCGCGAGCACGTAGTCGATCGAAAACTTGCCACGAAAACCTTCCGTGGGTTGGTGAAAGCGTACGATGTGCAGCAGGTCCGGATGCACATCGACTTCCAGCCTGGCCACCTCGTCGAACCTGATGTCGTGCTCTCGTAAAAGCGCCTGCGCGGCGTCGAGCGCGCGTAGATTGCCGCCGCAGCACGGATAGCGTTTCACCGTCAGGCCGGGATCGACAATCGACCAGTGGGTTCCCAATCCGTCCGCCAGCTTGCCCAGATCATAGTTGCCGGTGCCGTGGAACGCCGAGAAAAAGCCATACTCGCCCTCGATGCCCTCGAGGTCGGCAACATAGTCCTTGCGCGCCAGCAACACCGAGGTCACGCCCGCGCGCGCCGCATTGCCCGCATGAATGCCCTTGCCCCAGGTGCCGAAATGCTGCGTCAGCCCGCC
>Ga0181530_10000887_pt1 | contig 38439 bp, 27 predicted proteins | sample PEATcosm2014_Bin_42_FD_119769 | JGI IMG/M metagenome (GOLD analysis project Ga0181530, IMG submission 119769) | Peatland microbial communities from MTU Mesocosm Facility, Houghton, MI, USA - PEATcosm2014_Bin10_60_metaG | ecosystem: Environmental > Terrestrial > Soil > Wetlands > Peat | place...
CAAGGAAAGCGACCGGGTGGAGATTCTGTCCGGCACGTTCGAGGGCAAAACGCTCGGCACGCCCATTTCCTTGTGGGTGAAAAATGAGGACGCCCGCCCGGAGGCTTACAGCGAAATGGCCGCCAAATTCCGCCCGTCCCACGCCGATTACACTTACCTGGCCAAATACGGCATCCGCAACTGGCAGGGCGGCGGACGCGCCAGCGCGCGGGAAACCGTCGGGCGCGTCGCCGCCGGCGCGGTGGCGCGGAAACTTCTGCGCGAACAGTTCCGGGTCGCCATCGTGGCTTACGTCAAACAGGTGCGGCGCATCCAGGCGCAAGTGGACGTGGAAACGGTTGCCATCCAACAAGTGGAGTCCAACCCGGTGCGCTGTCCCGATCCGGCCGCCGCTGTCAAGATGATCCGGCTGATCGAACAAATGCGCCGGGCCGGCGACAGCGTGGGCGGCCTGATTGAATGCGTCGCGCGCGGCGTGCCGCCGGGCTGGGGCGAGCCTGTATTTGATAAATTGGAAGCCGACCTGGGCAAGGCGATGCTGAGTTTGCCGGCCTCGAAGGGCTTCGAGATCGGCTCCGGCTTCGGCGGGATTTTGATGACCGGCCGGGAGCACAACGACGCGTTTCGTATGAAGGCGGGCAAAGTGCGGACGGTCACGAACCGTTCCGGGGGCGTTCAGGGCGGGATTTCCAACGGGGAAAACATTGTGTTCCGCGTGGCCTTCAAGCCGGTGGCCACGATCATGCACGAACAGGAAACGGTGGATGTGAATTTCAAAAACACGATGCTCAAAGGCCGGGGCCGGCATGATCCCTGCGTGCTGCCGCGCGCCGTGCCGATGGTCGAAGCGATGGCGGCGCTGGTGCTGGCGGACCACGCCCTGCGCCAGCGCGCCCAATGCGGCCTGTGATCAAGCCGCCGGAGGAGCCTGCGGCGCGCCGCCATAGACCGCGCTGCCGAAGCCCAGAATTGGGAAGAAAATTATTCCCAGCAGAATTAACCCGACCGCGAAGCCGGCGCCTTTGCCGAAGTTTCCGGCCACGCCGATGCAAATCATGATCCAGGCAATAATGTTGACAATCGGAATGAAGAGCAGGAGGAACCACCACCATTCCTTCCCGGCGACCTGGGTCAGAACATAGCAATTATAGATTGGAATGAGGGACGCCCAGCCGGGCTTCCCGGCTTTGGTGAAGACTTTCCAGTAGATGAGAGCACTGACGACGACAGAGAAAACGAGAGCAACAATCAAGATGGTTAAGAATACTGCACCCGCAATGAGCTGTGGAGCCGCGGCGCCAGAGCCTGATATTGTGTTGTTCATAATAATTGAGTCACTTTCAGTCCGTTGTTTCGGTTGCGCTTCCGCGCCGCAATCGCGGCGGGAGGTTCGGGCCATTTGTAAGGCACTGGACACGCATTGTAAAGCGAAAATCGCCCGGGCAGGATTCCGCATATTTCGTAGTTCCCGGGTGGCATCCCGATTCCATCGGGACCCGTGCCGCTGGGCCACTGGCCCGGCGGAATCTCTCATCCGACTGTTGGCAATAGCGCGGCGTTATAAAATATGGCCCTTCACTCCCGGTTTCGGTCGGCGAGTCGCCGACCGTCACAGGCGGGTCGCCTGTGCTGCCCACAGCCGACATCTTGTCAGGCCGGCTGGGCGACTTTGGCGATGCGGTTGAAGTTGTCGAGGAACTGCTCCTGGCTCTCGCAGCCGATGCTGAAGCAGTCAACCCCACTCTTGGTCAGGGCGAATTTGAGGGCGTCGTCAATCTTGTCAACCAATTGGCCTTCGCCGAGGGTCTTCATGCCGACCAGCCCCTTGCCGGCGGCCTTCAACTGGGCTATCAGCGCCAGGATCTCCTCGGTGTCGCCGTCCATGCGGGTGCTGGCGGAATTGATGCGGACCATGGCGACATCCACCCACGGGCATTTGGTTGTAATTTGTATGCAGTCAAGCGAATGGCAACTGAGGCCCAGCATGCCCACCGTCTTCTTCGCCTTGGCCTCCGAAAGCACGTCCATCTGGGGTTTGTAGAGTTCGTCCCATTTGGGGGCAAACACGCAGTGAAGCAGCACGATGTCTATGTAATCCACCCCCATCTCCTGCCGGTAGCGTTCCAGGTCGGACTTCATTTCCTCGGCGGAGCGGGCTTCGGTCTTGGTCATGATGACGATCTTCTCGCGCGGGACTTTCTTGAGGAGGACCTTGACGGAATCATGAGTGCCGTAGGTGTCGGCGGTATCCAGCAAGAATACTCCGTGGTCGTAGCCGTTCCACCACAAGTCGGCGACGCCGTCCACGCCGAGCTTGCGCAACTGGTTGGAACTGCGGCCGCCGCCGGTGGTGCCGCTCCCGATGGCCATTCGCGACACCTTCAACTTCGCGGGTCCCAGTTCAATGATGTCGTTTGCGCGGCGGATTTTCGGCGGCTCCGCGGCACTGCGCACAGTTGCCGGAAAAGCCGCGGCGGCCCCGACGGCCAGGGACCGCTGCAAGAACTCACGCCGGTTTAATTGATGCATGTTCTGTTTCATTTTTGACTTTGGTTCGGATGGATGCAACTCGGGCGGGAAACCGCCGTTTAAGGGACTGGCGGCGCATTTGTCGCCGGTTCCGGGCTGGGAGCGACAGGCTCGGCTGCGCGTCTCACGGCGGCCACATTGAAGGTATGCACGGCCACGCGCGCCCGCTCCAGCGCGTCCTTCGAGCCGGGTCCCGCCGCTTCCAGGCCGGCGAGCACCTGCGCGATTTGCGCCGCGGCCCTGCCGGGGTTGGAATTGGCGTTATGACAGCGGGCGCAGACGGAGGTCGCGCCCGTGATCTGCGCCGTGCCGGCCGGTTGGGTGGCGTGGCTGGCGTGGCAAGTGACGCAGCCCGGCCTGCGTTCGTTGTTGAACCGCGCATGCGGGCTTTTCTTGAACAGGTCCGCATCCTCCTTGTGGCACTTGGCGCAAGTGTCGGTGATGTGCTGCGGGCCGGCGGGCGAAAGCGGGTCGCTGACCGCGCGGATGTTATGGATGCTGTGGCAATCCACGCACTCGGCGGCGCGCTTGCCCGCCGCCAGTTCCGTGGCGTGGATGCTGGTCTTGTACAAGGCGAGCTGATCCACGCGCTCATTCGGATTATGCCGGGCCATGTAATTGGTGTCGCTGTGACAGCGCCCGCAGAATTCGGGGGTGCCCTGGCGGGTGACGCGGACCTTGAAGCCGCGGTCGGGACTCATGGAGGCGTTGGCGGTATCCTCCTTGGGGTCGCCGCCGTGGCAGTCGGCGCAGCTAATCGTGTTCGTGTAATGCACGTCGTTCTTGAACACGGCGCTTGTGCCTTCCATGACGCCGTGGCAGTCGAAGCAGGAATCCTTGGCGGGAGTGGCGCCGCCGGCTATCAGCGGAATCAGCGCCAGGGTCAGTGCGAGCAATCTCATAATCTATTTGCCATCCGGTTCAAAAACGGTTTGCGTTAGTTGACAGGTTCCACTCAGGAGAATCTCCCGCGAGGAACTTCCGACCAGGATCTTGAAATTGCCCTTTTCCGCGACCCATCCTTTCTTGTCCGGATCATAAAACGAAAAGGCGTCGCGTCCGAGGCTGATGGACACCCTCTGCTTTTGCCCCGGCTGGATTAGGACCTTGGCGAACCCTTTCAGTTCCTTGGGCGGACGCGGCAGGCTCGGGTTTTCCTGCTGGACATAAACCTGCGGGACCTCGGCGCCCGCGCGCTGGCCGACATTTGTCAAGTCGAATTCAACCCGCACCGCCGGGTTCGCCGGGTCGCTGCCCTGGACCAGTTGCAGCCCCGAATAGGCGAACTTGGTGTACGAAAGCCCGTAGCCAAACGGGAACAGCGGCTCGATCTCCTTGGCGTCAAACCACCGGTAGCCGACCAGCAGCCCCTCGCTGTAAGTCACCACCCCGTTGGCGCCCGGAAAGGCATTGAGCGCATGCGCGGGCGAATCCTTCAACTGCTTGGGGAAGGTGCAGGGCAGCCTGCCCGAGGCGTCCACGTCGCCAAAAAGAACATGCGCCAGCGCGTTGCCGCCCTCCAGTCCGCCGTACCACGCGTAAACCAGCGCGGGCGCCCTGCCGAGCCACGATCCCATTTCCACCGCGCCGCCTCCATTGAACACCACGACCGTCTTTCGGTTGGCCGCGAGAATTTTTTCCAGCAATGCGTCCTGCCCGCCGGGAAGTTTGATGTCCGGCCGGTCGCGTCCTTCCTGATCCAATTCGTGGCTCAGGCCGCCGATGTAAATGACCAGGTCGGCCGATTTCGCCGCCGCCACCGCCGCATCCCCAAGCGCATCCGCCTCGGGCGCGGGAGCCGCGGCATCGGCGCCAGGGGCCGGCGCGCCGCCACGCTCACCGCCGCGCTCGCCGCGACCGCCGCCGCGACCGCCACGGCCGCCGCCGCCGCTGTAACCCGGCGAATAAGTAATCTTGACGCCCGGGCCGAACCGGTTGCTGATGCCCTGCAACTCGGTGATTTCATAAGGGGCCTTGATTTGGGCCGCGCCGCCGCCGCCGGCGAACCTGGCATTGGCATTGACGCCAATGACGGCGACGGATTTGTATTGGGAAGCATCGAGCGGAAGCAATCCGTCGTTCTTCAGCAAAACAATGGACTCCTCGGCCACGCGGCGGGAGACTTGCTGATGGGCCGGGGTGCTCAACGGATTGTTGGACGCAACCACGGTTGGCGCCGGCGCGCCGGGTTCGTAATTCATGTCCAATTGGAACCGAACATACAGGTGGCGGCGCACCTTGTCATCAAGAACGGATACGGGCAGCAGGTTGGACTGAATCCGCGTCAAAAAGGGATTGGCCAGCCTGTTGCGCTCGTAAGGCGAGCCGGTTCCCATTTCCAGGTCCAGGCCGTTGGTCGCCGCCTCATCGGTGTTATGCGTGCCGCTCCAGTCCGACATGACGATGCCTTTGAAACCCCAGTCTCCCTTGAGCACCTTGTTGAGCAGGTAATCATTCTCGCAGCAGTACTGGCCGCGGAACCGGTTGTAAGCGCCCATGACACTCAACGCGCCCCCTTCCTGGACGGCGGCGCGGAAGGCGGGCAGATAAATCTCGCGCAGAGTGCGCTCGTCCATGATGACGTTGACGGAGCCGCGCTGGGTTTCCTGGTTGTTGGCGGCAAAATGCTTGGCGCAGGAGGCAACGCCCTGGGCCTGCTCGCCTTTGACAAAACCGACCGCGATGCGCGAGGACAGGAACGGGTCTTCGCCCAAATACTCGAAATTCCGGCCGCAGAGCGGGGAGCGCTGGATGTTCAGGCTGGGGCCGAGCATGATGTTTTTGCCCCGCTGCCGCGCCTCCTGGCCGATGACCGCGCCGTCCTCGTAAGCGATGCCGGGATTAAACGTCGCCGCCAGGCCGAGAGAAGCCGGCATGGCCGTGGCAAAATCATTCGTCAGGTTCATGTTCCGGAAACCTTCGCCCACCTCCGCCCGCACGCCCATCGGACCGTCGTCCATCCAAAGGTCCGGGACGCCCAGCCGCGGCACGCCGGCGGAGGAGAAAGTGGACTTCCCATGAACCATCGCGACCTTCTCCTCCAGAGTCATCTGCGACAGCAGATTATTGATGCGCGCGTCCAGGGCCGCGCCGGCCGGTTGGGACCGGGCGGAGGTCATTGTTATCAGCAATGCGCCGGTGGATGCGATGAGCAGCGCCGGGAGGGTGGGGAGATGAGGGCGGAGGCCCCGATTCATTTTCATAGTTGACAGACTTTGTTCAATGTTCAATGCGCAAGGCGGCGTTCAAGCCGGCGGCCATCCGTTCGACGACGCCGAGCCTGGCCGCCGGTTTGCGGTCAGCCGGCGGCATGACCAGACCTTCTTGCAAGCCCCAAGTCTGCAAAACCGCCCGCCCAAAGTCCAGCACAAAGTGAAATTTCGAAGAGCACCTTCCTGCGCCCTTTCTCGTTCCGCCAAACATATTACTGTGCCATTTTGTCCCACCAAAGGCTTCGTCAGCGGACCGGCTGAAGCCATCGCCCGGAGGGGCTGTTTTCGTCCATTTCGAGTCATAAATAACATAGTCTATTTTAGCTTAATTAGGCTTAATTAGGCTTAATTAACCTTAATTAGGCTTAATCAGCCTTAATTTTGGGGCTTGGATTAAGCCTGAGGAGGGTGGTGGATTTTGCATGGTGAACCGTGAATTTCCCCGGCTTCTTGTGGGACATTTTGTCTCTTTTCCAACCGCCGGCGCCAACGGCCCCCAAAGTGAGACATTATGGCACAGTAGGCTTTTTCCTGTTCTTTCCGCTTTCCGCTTTCCGCTTTTAGCTTTCATCTTTCCGCTCTCTGCTTTCCGCTTTCAGCCTTCAGCCTTCAGCCTTCAGCCTTCAGCCTTCAGCCTTCAGCCTTCAGCCTTCAGCCTTCAGCCTTCAGCCTTTGATTCCATCCCTCCCGTCCCAAATGGCATTGCCATTTTCACTTGCGTCAGTTTAGCCTATAAGCGCCGGGAGGTCAAGCGGAAATCTTGGCGGCTGATGGGGAAATTCTAACGCAGAGGCCGGCAGGAGGCGCAGGAGGGGACCACACCGGACTTCTGCTCTTCTCTGTTCGTGGCATGCCAATCCGCGCGCAAAAGAATGTCTGCGCAAAAACCAAACCGCGCATAAACACGGTTTGAGCCCTTTGATGCTCAAATCGGTATCTTGCGGAGGGGCGGAGCGTTCGCGTGTTGGTGTCCGGCTTGGCCTTCCTGCCTTTGAGCCAGCCGGAAAATGCGCTTTCGTCAAGACGCCGGGGCGGGAAAATGGTCGGAGCGACAGGATTTGAACCTGCGACGTCTTGGTCCCAAACCAAGTGCTCTACCAGGCTGAGCTACGCTCCGGGGCGACAGGCCGTCATCATGGCACAATTTCCCGCGCTTGCAAGGGGAACCGCAAGGGAATCGCAATGCGGGGTGGGTTGTCTTTCTTACTCTTACTCTTAATCTTACTCCTAATCCGTACCCAGGAGGGATGAGATTAAGATTAAGATTAGGAGCAAGATTAAGAGCGGAACCCCAAAAAGTGAAATGCCCCCCCTTGACTTGGAAACAGGGCTTTGACACGCTGTGACCCGTGAAAACGATCTCGATTCGGGAATTGCATGCGCGAACCGGAAAATGGGTGCGCGAAGCGGTGGAACAAGGTCAGATTCTGGTGGCGGACAACGGGCGCACCGTCGTCAGAACGGCACCCGAAGCTGCGCCGCCCGACACGCCCTATTTCGCCCGCCGGCGTTTCATCAACCGGGAGATGAAGCGGTTGATTGAGAGCGGCGAACTGGGCCGCGGCGGAACCGATGTCACCACGAGCATCTCCGAGGATCGGGAAGATCGGGCAGGTTTTGGCTTGTGCAGTGGAGGCCGGGTTCAAGGAATTGCACTCGAATGACGCACATCTCCTCGATGGCGCTCAGTTTGTCGGACTAAGTGATCGCGCAAAAATAAGTTCCGGACTGGAGGCGTAATTCAAACATTTTCAAAAAGAATGCGAATTTAGAACCTTGAGTCACCATGCGCATTCTGATCGCCACGATTACGGCCGGAGGCGGGCACCTCCAGGCGGCTGCCGCCCTCCACGAGGCCTGGCTCCAGGCCCGCCCGCAAGACACGGTGCAGCGGCTCGATCTGCTCACTTTGTTTTCGCCGCTCCACAGAAAAATCTACAGCGACGGCTACGTCAAGTTGATCGCCCACGCCCCCGAACTCTGGGGCCTGTTCTTCAACAAAACGGACAACCCCGCGCTGGTCCGAAAACTGGCCCGCTGGAAAGCCGCCTTCGGCTCCAACAGCAGGCAAAAGTTCGCCCGCCTTGTCAAGCGGTTTGCGCCCGACGCCGTTCTCTGCACCCATTATCTCCCCGTCGAACTCCTCGGCGGGCTTCGCAAAGAGTGGCCCGGTCCGCCGCCGCTGACCGTCAGCATCGTCACTGATTTTGAGGCGCACGCGCTGTGGATGGACGCGAATGTGGACCTCTATTGCGTGGCCGCGGAGGAAACCAAGGCGCGCCTGGTCGCGCGCGGCGCTTCCGCCGCCCAGGTGCTCGCCACCGGCATTCCGGTCGCCGCGAAATTTTCCAGCGCCATTGACACCGCCGCCGCGCGCAAACGACTCGGCCTGCGCGACGATCTGCCCATTCTGCTGGTCCTCAGCGGCGGATTCGGCATGGGGCCGGTGGCGCAAATTCTGGCCGCGCTGGATGAAATTCAGCGCCCGTTTCAAACCGTGGCAGTGGCCGGCCGCAATGAGGCGCTTCGCCGCGACTTGGCCGCGCAGGAACGCCTTCATCCCACCCGCGTTCTTGGATTCGTCACGAACATGGACGAGCTGATGGCCGTGTCGGATTTGATCATCACCAAGCCGGGCGGCTTGACCACATCCGAGGCGCTGGCGCTGGGCAAACCGCTGTTCATTCTCAATCCCATTCCTGGCCAGGAAGCCGCCAACAGCGATTTCCTTCTCGAACGCGGCGCCGCCGCCAAAGTCAACCGCGTCGAAGACCTCCCTTTTCGTCTGGAGCAGCTTCTCGGCTCCGAAAAGCTCGCCGCCATGGCGCGCGCCGCGGCGGCGTTGGGCCGTCCCGCCGCCGCCGCTGATATTTGCCGCGCGGTTGTCGCGCGCATAGAGGCGCGGACTGGGGCGTAGGGGGGTTCTTGTTGCTGGGTAGCGCGGGCGACTCGCCCGTCCCGCCAGGCCACTGGCCAGGCGGAAGCTCACATGCGGTTCTTGGCGAAAGTGGTTCTTTACGAATCGAATCCTTCATAGTCTGTTCCGGCCGGCGAGTCGCCGACCGGGACAGGCGGGTCGCCTGTGCTACCCAGGCAAAGCGGCGCGGGCCGCACTTTAGACTTTGAAGACCGCCGGGGGGAACGGTATCTTTTGGCCGATGTATTTGTTGCGCACACCTTTGGTGATTGCCGGACGGGAGTTCCAGTCGCGCCTCCTGATCGGCACGGGCAAGTTCGCCTCGCCGGAATTGATGCGGGAAGCCCTCGCCGCCAGCGGCACGGAGATCGTCACCGTGGCCCTGCGCCGGGCCGATCTTTCCGGCCAGGGCGATCCGTTCGCCAACATCCTCGATTTCGTGGACGCGAAGAAGTATCTTGTCCTCGCCAACACCAGCGGCGCCCTCAACGCCACGCAGGCCGTCCGCCTGGCCCGCCTGGCTGTCGCCGCCGGACTTCCCAATTGGATCAAGCTTGAAATCCATCCCGACCCGCGCTATCTGCTGCCCGATCCGGTGGAAACTTTGGCTGCGGCGGGAATTCTCGTCAAGGAGGGCTTCGTGGTGCTCCCCTACATCAACGCCGACCCGGTCCTGGCCAAACGATTGCAGGATGTCGGCGTCGCCACCGTGATGCCGCTCGGCTCGCCCATCGGCTCCAACCGCGGCCTGGATACCCGCGAACAAATCCGCATCATCATCGAACAAGCCGTCGTGCCCGTCGTCGTGGACGCCGGCCTGGGCGCGCCCAGCCATGCCGCCGCGGCGATGGAGATGGGCGCCGATGCCGTCCTGGTCAACACCGCCATCGCCGTGGCCAACGATCCCTGCCGCATGGCGCGCGCCTTTATGGCCGCTGTCCAAGCCGGGCGCGACGCCTTCGAAATCGGCCTGGCCGCCCCGCAGAGCGCCGCCAGCCCGACCAGCCCGCTCACCGCCTTTTTGGCTAACGACGCCTAACCCACGCCTTTTTATCCAATGCTATGAGCACAAAACTGCCGCTGTCCCGCGTCCGCCAATTGCTTTCCGCCGCCAACCGCGCCCGCGTGTGCGTGATGGGCGACGTCATGCTGGACCAATTTCTATGGGGAACGGTCGCGCGGCTGTCGCCCGAAGCGCCCGTTCCGGTGGTGGAATTTGAGCGCGAAAGTTTCATTCCCGGCGGCGCGGGCAACGTCGCCCGCAATCTGGCCCACTTGCGCGCGGCGGCGGAATTGTTCGGCGTCTCCGGGCGCGACGACGCGGCGCGGCGGCTGCACCAATTGCTCACGCGCGACGGCGTGGGCTGCTCCAGCCTTTTGTCTTGCGCCGAGCGCGTCACCAGCCTCAAAACCCGCATCGTCGCCCATCGCCAGCAAGTCGTGCGGGTGGACCGCGAAACGCGCGGCAACATTGAGGAAAAAACGCAGGCCCGCCTCCTGGCCGCGCTGGCCCAATCGCTGCAACACGCCGACGCTTTGATTCTGGGCGACTACGCCAAGGGCGTCATCACCCAGCCGTTGTTGGATGAAACCCGGCGGTTGTGCCGCGCGCGTGGCGTCTGGTTGAGCGTGGACCCCAAGCCTTCGCATCTATTGAATCTGGCCGGCTTGTCCCTCCTGACGCCCAATCGCAAGGAGGCATTTGAACTGGCCGGCCTTCCCGATGAGCGCCCCCATGCCGAACCGTCCCAGGACGCCGGCTTGCGTCGAGTGGCGGACAAACTGCTGGCGGAGCTTCAACCGGCCCTGCTCCTGATCACCCTCGGCGAACACGGCATGCTCCTTTGCCAGCGCGGCCAAAAACCGTTCCATGTCCCCACCGCCGCGCGCGAAGTCTTCGATGTCTCCGGCGCGGGCGATACCGTCATCGCCTCCTTCACCCTCGCCATTGTGGCGGGAGCGTCGCCGGTCGAGGCCGCGTTTTTTTCCAACCATGCCGCCGGAGTGGTGGTGGGCAAACTGGGCACCGCCACCGTGACGCCGGACGAATTGCTCGCCAGCTTCCGCGACGGCGACTGATTTTGCTCTTATGAGCACCGCCAAAATTACCGCCTCCGCGATTCGCGCCATGAAAAACGGCCCCCGCATCGCCGCGCTCACCGCCTACGATTTTCCCATGACCCAACTGCTCGACGCCGCCGGCATCCCGTTGATACTTGTCGGCGATTCGCTGGGAATGGTCGTTCTCGGCTACCCCGACACCACGCATGTCACACTGGCCGAAATGGAACACCACGTTCGCGCCGCCGCGCGCGTTAAGCCCAGGGCGCTTCTCGCCGCCGACATGCCTTTCCAAAGTTACCAGTCCCCCGCGCAGGCCCTCGACACCGCCCGCCGTCTCATCGCCGCCGGCGCGGAGGCGGTCAAGGCCGAGGGTGGCCGGGCCATCTTGCCGCAAGTGCGCGCCATTTTGGCGGACGGGATTCCGTTCCTGGGCCATCTGGGAATGTTGCCGCAAAGCGTCCTTGAAGAAAAAGGCTACCATGTCAAAGGCAAAACCGAGACCGAGCGGGCCGGCCTGCTGGCCGACGCACAGGCCCTGGCTGACGCCGGCGCTTTTGCCGTCGTTTTGGAACTGGTCACCCCGCCTGTCGCCCGCGACATCACGCGCGAAATTTCCATCCCCACCATCGGCATCGGCGCCGGCTCCGATTGCGACGGCGAAATCCTTGTCGTGAGCGACCTGCTGGGCACTTCGCCCGGGGAAGTGCCGCGTCATGTGAAAAAAGGCCGGCATTTCGGGGAACAAATGCGCGCCGCCGTTGTTGAATGGAGAGAGAGCGTGGCATCCCGCGCCGCGAACAGATGAAAAAGAAGTTCCATTCGGCCATTGTCGTATTGCTGTCAATCCTGTTTTTGTCCGCAAGCGGTTGCGAAACAAAAAGCCGCGCGCGCCTGGAGGCCCAGCAAGCCTACGTTGCCGGGCAGGAGCAGGTCCTGCAACAATCCCGTCCCAAGCCTCAGATCGTGACCGTCACCGGCCCCGTGCGCAACTCCATCATCCCCTGGACCGAGGATATGACCCTGTCCAAGGCCTACAAGGCCGCCGAATACACCGGCTACATCCGCCCCCGCCTCCTCCGCATCACCAGCGAGGGCCAGACCGCCGAGATCAAATTCAGCCTCCTCCTTGACGGCCGCGACATGCCCCTCGAACCCGGCGACATAATCGAAGTCGTCCCGTAAAGCCGATCCAATCCCGGCAGGGCGGAGATGCCGCTCCGCCCAAATATGTCTTTCCCTCAGCAGTGAATCAATTTCGAGCTTGCTGATTGTGGAAAACGCTCGATTTTCCCCGTGACTCGGCCATACTGGCAGTTGTCGAATGAAACTTCCGCCAAAAAAGGTCCGCTATGATCAATCTCGATGCCAACAATGCCCGTGAACGATTCCGCCGGTCTCCGATTGGAACTTGGTATTCATACTTGGGAGGCGGAGCTGACATGCTCATTGGAATACGGCTGACGTTTCACCCCGACGGAACGGGAACAATGGAGGAGTGGGGCTTTGACCATCACCATCTCAATCCGGCATACGTAGTCGAGCCAAGATTTCAGTGGCGAACGCTAGGTGAACGACGAATTGAGATCACGCATCAGGGAGAGACTCGCGTGGTCAGCTACGACTTCAAGAATGACGAGAATGAATACAAAGTGAAGGAGCTTCGAATGTTTGAACCGGGAAAGGAGCCAGGCGCGCATGGAGACGTTGGGTTCTGGGTATCGCCGTTTTCACTCGTCTACCGCGAGCAGGCCCAGCAGGACAAGAAGCTTCGGAGAATCATGGGAAGGATATGCTTATTCCTGTTCGTTTTGCTCGTGGTTGCAGGCGCTTGGCTGCACCTGTTCGCGGGTACTCCGCTATCGGGGCCAAAGCTCGAGATCAAAGATGCCGCGGTTGCATCCATCGAGCTTTCCTGGATGGGCACCAAACGGACAATTCGGGCATCCAATCAATGCGCAAGAGTCATCCAGACACTGCGCAAAGCCCGACAAAACCCGATCGCACTGACTCCTGCTTTTGGAACGATGACGCTTTACTACGCAGATGGGACGACGAATAGATTCTTTCTCCAGCCCTCAGGCAGATTTTCCAGTTTAGAGATTTCAGGTGAATCTGGTGGTTATGCAATTTCAACAGGTGAGATCCTTCGCACTTTCGCAGATGTCGGATTGTTGGCAACGAACGTGAAATGAGGTCAACCACAGAAGCGGTGCATGCGCTGGCTCGCCATTTTCTGAATGAGAGGCCGGGCTGCCGCTTTTCGGCATTCACCTTTCTCAATTCACTCTTCCCAACGGCTGGCTTGACAAAAGATAGAGCCTATGATTCAATAGTATGCGTGAGGAACGAAGGCAAAGTCAACGGGCGCGTTCGGCCGCATGGCGGTCTTCCGCCGTCGCGCCTCAATGCGGAGCTATGGCGGACAAGGCGGGTGTCGGATTTCTTGACAGGAGATAACGGAGATAACAGAGTCCCAATTCCGAATCGGGTTTCTCTGTTATCCCGGTTTCCTCCTGTTGATTCTTCTCGTTGCGGATGGTGGAATGCGGAATTAACCGCAAAGAACACAGCGCGGCCAGCCGCAACCGAAGGAATTGACCACGGATTTCGAAGGAGATACGCAAAGGCTTTCGGAAGAAGGCGGCCATTGGCCCGTCCGCCGCCGGGGACCCGGAGGCGTTCGGGCAACCTGGAAAGTGCGGCGCTTTGCGCGATGCCGCCTCGCGCTCAAAATCAAGCCCATAAAGCTGCTTGCGACATTTGGGGTTTCCGGGCACAATAAGCGATGACAATGAGAAAATCATATTGGACAGCCGCTTTGGGCATTGCTCTGGCTGCCGCGTTCTTCGCCGGATGCGCCAGCGAGGAGCGCCGGGAAGCCGCTCTGGCCCGCATGGGCGACGAATCGCCGCCGGACTTTCTCCTCGGCCCGGCTTCGGCGGCTCTGGCCGGTTTCGACGGCTTTTGGGCCGATGTCGTCTCCACCACCGCGGCCTCCGCCACCTTGATCCCCGCCGCCGGCATTGGCAGTTCCGGAGACACCGGGGGCGGCGCCGCCGCGGCTTCGGGCCAACTGATCGGACGCCAGGGCCAGATCATCTTCCAACCCCGCACCACGGCCAATGTGACGCGGGGGAAAATCGTGCGGGGCGGGATGTTTTTTATATGGGACAGCGCGCGGCAGAAGGGGTTTGTGGTGAGCGAGGCGCTGCAGGGGTTCGCCCCGATTGCCGCTCCGTGCCAAATCACCAACGAGACGCCGGAAAGCCAGGAGGCTGTGGCGGAGGCGGCCAACGGCCATCCGTGCCATCGCGTCGAAAGAATGGCGGCGCTGAGCGACGGTTCCACCGTCAAATTGACGGAATGGCGCGCCGATGATCTGAGGCGGTTCCCCGTGCGCCTCCGCACGGAGAGCGGGGGCCGCGTGACGACGGTGGATTTTTCCGGCGTCCTGCTGGACATCCCTCCCCAGGAACTGTTTGCCCCGCCGGGCGGTTTTACCCAATATGCCGGCGCCACCGCTTTGATCAACGAGTTGATGATCCGGGAATCGGCGCAGAAGAAAGGACCGACCGGCGAACCCGCCCCGCCGGAGCAGACTCCCGACTTCCAACAACAACCCGGTTATGACCGCCGGCAGTGACCGGCAAGGAAACGTTTCATAAACTGACTCTTATGCAGCAAACCGACACCATGCCAGGAACGCAAAATACGGCGGCTTTTCCTCCCGCCAAACCCGCCGGCGTTTGCCGGCCCCGGCCGCCGGCTTCCGGCAAATCGGGCGGGGTTCTGTGGGTTTTCATCCTCTTGATCGCCGCGGCGGGCATCGGCTTCATAGTCTGGCGGGCCAAGAGCACCACGGCCGCCGCCCTGGCGCTGACCAAACGCGTGGATTTCTCCATTCCCGTCATTCCGGGGAAGGTCACGCAGCAAGAGGTGTCCCTTTATTATGACGGTTTGGGCACCGTCCAGGCATTCAACACCGTCGCGGTGAAGGCGCGCGTGGACGGCCAGTTGGTCAAGGTGTTGTTCACCGAAGGCCAGGACGTTCACACCAACGATTTGCTGGCGGAGATTGACCCCGGCCCGTTCCAGGCGGCATTGGACCAGGCCACCGCCAAGAAGTTGCAGGACCAGGCGCTGCTGGACAACGCGAAGCTGGATTTGCAGCGCGATCTGAGCTTGACCAACATCGTCACCCTTCAAACCGTGGACACGCAAAGCAACCTGGTGCGGCAGCTTGAGGCGATGGTGAAAACCGATCAGGCGGGCATAGACAGTTGCAAGGTGCAGTTGGATTACACCAAAGTCTATGCCCCGCTGGAGGGCCGTTGCGGCATCCGTCTGGTGGACCAGGGCAACGTCGTTCACGCCGCCGACACCAACGGCCTCGTGGTCATCACCCAGTTGCGTCCCATCTCCGTCGTCTTCACCCTGCCGGAGCAGAACGTCGGCGTCCTCTCCCGCAAATTAGCCCAAGGCCCTGAGCGCCCTGTCCGGGTGGAGGCCCTGGATCGCGACAACAAGACGGTGCTGGACAAAGGCACGCTGGCGGTCATTGACAATCAGATTGACACCACCACCGGCACCATCAAATGCAAGGCCACCTTTCCCAACGAGAACCTGAGCCTCTGGCCCGGCCAATTTATCAACTCGCACGTTCTGGTGGACACAACCAACGGCCTGGTCGTTGCGGAAAACGTCGTCCAGCGCGGCCCCGACGGCCCGTACGTCTTCATCATCAACGGCGAAGGCTCCAACCTGACGGCGAAATTGACGCCGGTCACGGTGGCGCAAACGCAAGAACCCTGGGCCTTGATTTCCGATGGATTATCCGAAGGGCAGACCGTCGTGGTGGAAGGCCAATACCGATTGGAAGACGGTTCCAAAGTGCGGATTGAGAGTGCCGATCCGCCCGCCGGCTCGCCGGGCGCAACCGGCGCCGGCAACCTGCATGGGGCCAGCGGCCCAACCAACCGTCCGCTCGCCATCGAACCGCCCAAACCCGCCGGCGCATGAAAGCGTTTCACAAACCCCAATCCGCAATCCGCAATCCGCAATCGTGAGCATCTCGGAGCCATTCATCCGCCGTCCCATCGCCACCTCGCTTCTCATGGCGGGCGTGCTTCTCATGGGGTTCCTCGGCTACGGACTGTTGCCCATCTCCGCCCTGCCCCCGGTGGATTTCCCCACCATCCAGGTCGTGGGCCAATATCCCGGCGCCAGCCCCGATGTCATGGCCTCGTCCGTCACCGAGCCATTGGAGCGGCAATTTGGCCAGATCAGCGGCCTGTCCCAGATGACCTCCGTCAGCGCGTTTGGGACCGCCACCATAACGCTCCAGTTCACCCTGGAGCGGAACATAGATTCCGCCGCGCAAGACGTGCAGGCCGCCATCAACGCCGCCGGCGGAGTGCTGCCCGGCGGCATGCCCAATCCGCCCATCTTCAACAAAGTCAACCCGGCCGACACTCCCATCCTCACCCTCCAACTCACTTCCAAGGAACTGCCCCTGGCCAAAGTCAACGACCTGGCCGACACCGTGCTGGCGCAGAAATTGAGCGAGGTCACCGGCGTCGGGCTTGTGACCATCGAGGGCAACCAGAAGCCGGCCGTGCGCGTGCGCATCAATCCCGGCGCCCTGGCCAGTCTGGGCCTCGGCATGGAAGACGTCCGCAGCGCCCTCATGCTCAACAATGTCAACCTTCCCAAAGGCAGTTTCGACGGCCCGCAGCAGGCCTACGCCATCGGCGCCAACGACCAGATTTTCACCGCCGCGCAATATGGCAACATCATCGTCAAGGTGGTCAACGGTTCGCCCGTCCGGCTCAAGGACATCGGGGAGGTGGTGGACGACGTGGAGAACGTCCATCTTGCCGGATGGGTCAACAATAAACCCGCGGTGATTGTGGACATCCAGCGCCAGCCCGGCGCGAACATCATCCAAACGGCCGACCGCGTCAAGGACTTGCTCGCCAACCCGAAGATGAAGAGCGCCATCCCCCCTTCTGTCAACATCAATGTCTTCAGCGACCGCACGGAGATGATCCGCGCTTCCATCCGCGACGTTCAATTCACCCTCCTCCTCACCGTCGCCCTGGTGGTCATGGTCATCTTCCTTTTTCTGCGCACCCTCTGGGCCACCGTCATTACCAGCGTCGCCCTGCCCCTGGCCATTGTCGGCACCTTCGGGCTTATGTACCTGCTCGGCTTCAGCCTGGACAATCTCTCCCTCATGGCCCTGACCATCTCCACCGGCTTCGTGGTGGACGATGCGATTGTCATGATCGAAAATATCGTCCGCTTCATCGAGTCGGGGGACCGTCCGATGGTCGCCGCGCTCAAAGGCGCCAAGCAAATCGGGTTCACCGTGGTCTCCCTGAGTCTTTCGCTCATCGGCGTTTTCATTCCGCTGATTTTCATGTCGGGCATTGTCGGGCGTCTCTTTCGCGAGTTCGCAATCACCATGAGCGCGGCCGTGGTGGTTTCGCTGATTGTCTCCCTGACGCTGACGCCGATGATGTGCTCCCGGCTGCTGCGCCCTGAGAATGAAAGCCGGCATGGGCGCCTCTGGCATTGGTCGGAGCGGTTTTTCCAGGGATTCCTGGCCCTCTACGAGCGCGGTCTGAAATGGGTTCTCGCCCACCAGCGGCTCACCTTCACGGTCGCCATCGCCACGCTTATCGGGACGATCTGGCTCTATGTGATGATCCCCAAGGGCCTCCTCCCCTTGCAGGACACCGGCATGATTATCGGTGTCACCGACGCCTCCCAGTCCATTTCCTTCCAGGCGATGGTCGAACACCAGCGCCGCGTGGCGGAAGAGGTGGCGCAGGACCCGGATGTCGCCAGCGTGGCCTCCTTTGTCGGCGCCGGGATCGTCAATCCCACCGCCAACTCCGGCCGCCTCTACATCAGCCTCAAGCCGCGCGAGCACCGCAAATCGCAGGTTGCCGATGTCATTGTCCGTTTGCGCGAAGCCACCCGCTCCATCCAGGGCATCTCCCTTTTCATGCAGGCGGTGCAGGATGTTCAGATTGACAGCCGCGTCAGCCGCACCCAGTACCAATACACGCTCCAGGACGCCGACGAGGAGGAGCTGGCGGGCTGGGCGCCGAGGCTGGTCGCCGCATTGTCCACCAAGCCGGAGCTGGCCGACGTGGCGAGCGACCAGCAATCCAAGGGCTTTGGCCTCAAGGTGGAAGTGGACCGCGACAGGGCGTCGCAGTTGAACATCCTTCCGCAGGCCATTGATGACACACTTTACGACGCATTCGGCCAGCGGCAGGTCTCGATCATATTCACCCAGCTCAACCAATACCGAGTGATCCTGGAAACCGAACCCAATTTCCAGCTCAACCCGGCCGCGCTGGACAAGATCTTTGTCAAATCCACCACCGGCCAGATGGTTCCCCTGGGCACGTTTGCCACCGTCACTCCCGAGACCCTCCCGCTGGTCATTCTGCACGAAGGCCAGTTCCCAGCCGTCACCCTCTCCTTCAACCTCGGGGCGGGCAGTTCGCTGGACGCCGCGGTCAAGGCCATCGCCGCCGCCGAAAAGGAGATTGGCCTGCCCCAGACCGTCGCCACCAGTTTCTCCGGCAGCGCCGCCGAATTCCGCTCCTCGCTCAAGACCGAACCGCTTCTCATCCTGGCCGCCGTGATTGTCATATATATTATCCTCGGCGTCCTCTACGAAAGCTACATCCATCCCGTCACCATTCTTTCCAGCCTTCCCTCCGCCGGCGTGGGCGCCCTGCTGGCCTTGATGCTGTTCCATATTGAACTGTCCCTGGTCTCCCTCATCGGCATCATCCTCCTCATCGGCATTGTCCAGAAAAACGCCATCATGATGATTGACTTCGCCCTGGATGCCGAGCGGGAGGAGCATCTGCCCCCGGAACAATCCATTTACAAAGCCTGCAAACTGCGCTTCCGCCCCATCATGATGACCACCATGGCCGCCCTCCTCGGCGCCCTTCCGCTGGCCCTGCAACACGGCAACGGCTCCGAACTGCGCCGTCCCCTGGGCGTGGCCATCGTCGGCGGCCTCCTGGTTTCCCAATGCTTGACACTTTACACCACACCCGTCATCTACCTTTACATGGGAAGGCTCCAGCAATGGGCGGGACGCTGGCGCGCCGCCGCCGGCCTGGAAGAAGTCCGCCCTGCCGGCGCCGCCGAAGCCCTCAACCGCTAATAAGGGAGGCCGCCGTTCCTATTCGTCCTATTCGTCCCATCCGTCGGATCCGTCGGATCACTTCACTTACTCCGCCGGCGTGCCGTCCAGCGGGACCGTCCGATAGTATCGCGCCCGGCTGCCCAGCGGGGCGGGATCCACGAAGTCTATGGAGCCGTTGATCACCTGGTTGGTGCATACGGGCGTCCAACTCGCCAGGTCGGTCGAATACTCGATGCTATACCACGCGGCGTCCGGCCCGGACATCATCAGATGGAAACTCTGACCGGGCAACAGGCCGGTCGCGACGCGCGGGTCAGTGCTGTCAAGTATGACGGCCGCCGCGCTGGGCGGGTAACCCACCACGTAATCCGCCGGCGTATTGGTCGAGGCCTCCAGCGTGAGGATGACGGTCTTAATGACATTGGTCGGGCCGTCGTCAATCGGCACGATCGTGATCACCGCGCTGCGAATCCCGGACGGAATCGTCACAAAACCGGGAATTGTGATGTAGTCCACCCCGTTGCTGGCGGTGCCGCCGATGCTGTAGGGAACCGTCAAGCCGCCATTGGTGTCGCCCCAACGGGACACGGTGAACGCGGCGGTTTTCGGACCGCGGTTGGTGAACCACTGGCAGACCGCCGCCGGCCAGGCCGCCCAAGTCGGCGGTGAATTGGTCTCGCCCAGCCAGACCCACTCGTTGGTTCCCTGGATGGCGACCGGATCGGTGGCGATGATATTGACAATGGGCGGCCAATTGGTGGGCGGCGGCGGCGATGACAGCACGCTGATCGTCACCGGCGCGGAAACCGCCGTGGCGCCGCCGTTGTCAGTGGCCACGGCGGTCAGCGCGACATTGGTTCCCAATGGCGCATTGCTCCAAACCAGTCCCCAATAGTTTGTGGAAACGACGATCAGGATCGGCGGCTGGACTTCACCGGGCGGAAGCGGCGGCGGCACGGCGGTCACCGGAGAGCCCAGGCCGAGGCTGTTGGTCCCCGCGAAAAACTCGATGGCGGTCACCGTTCCGTTGGATTCGGCGGCGTAGGCGTAGAGGGGGATGTTGACCGGCGCGCGGAAGACGCTGCCATTGGGCGGGCTGATGATGCGGACCGCGAGCGGCCCATTAGTGGGCGGCGGACCCGGCAGGACGGTGATGTTGACGACCGCGGATGTTGTCGAGGCGCCCGCGGCGTCCGCGGCCACTGCTGTCAGCGCGTAATGGTTCGTGGGGACATTGAGCCAGTTCAGCAAATATACCGGCCCGGTTATTCCACCCCCGACGACCGGGTCGAGAACCACCCTGACGCCCGGGCCCAGGTCATTGCTGTCCGCGAAGAACTCCACGTTCGTGACCGACCCGCCCAATTCGCCGGCCACCGCGATAAGCGGGATATTGGTGGGTGTGTAATATGTCGCGCCATTTGCCGGGCTGATGATGGCCACTGTCGGCGCGGAATTGGTCGGCACGATAGTAACGGTCGCATTGCTCGGCGAGCCAATGATGTAATTGACCGGGGAGGCCATAGGCGACATCAATGGCGAAGAGCAGAGTTCCAGGGTGACGGTTTCGGCATTGGTCTGCCCTCTATAGATGGGTTGTATGACGACGGCATTGGACAGGACACCGGAAGGGAGTTGCACCCACTGGCTGATGGCCTGGTAATCCACGCCGTTGGAGGCCGTGCCGCTGATGGAATAATACACGTTGAGGGCCGGCGCGGAATCGCCCGACCGAAGCACGCTGAACACCCCGGCGCCGCCCGCCCAAGTGGCCGTGGGAACAGTCGCCTGAATGGTGACGACGGGAATGGTCGTGGGCGTCTGCGCGAAACCGCCGAAGGTGGATGCCAGGAACAGACCGCTTGCGAGGAAGCCGGATCGTGCCGGCCAAAGCCAATGCATCTTCTTCATGCGAAAAGCCTTTCTTGCTTCAAGTTGGTTGCGTCAATCTCCAAGACCAAATAGAGCATAAACCGGCAAAAAAGTCAACATCCCTCTTTACATTGCGGGGCGCCTGAACGAAGTTGCGATATGATGACGGATACCAATCTGGCTCCCTGGGGATTGTGGCTCGTGCCGCTCGGCCTGGCGATTTGCTTCGGCCCGGCCCTCATCGCCTGGCTGCGCGCGGAAATCAAGGCGGGCAAGGACAAGAAGAATTAGGGCTGCAGGATGAGCGCGCCCGCGTTGGTGGGGGTGAGGAAGAAGCCGCCGGCCGTGTCCTGATCCTGCAGGAAAGCGCCCAGTCCTTCGGTGGTGGACACGCCGTTGCCATTGCCGAAGTAGATTTTCAACAAGCCGGTTTTGGGATCCACCGTGCCGGTCAGCGAATTGGTCGGCGCGCCGCCCAGCTTGGTTACTGTGTTGTTGTTGAGCACCGCCACCGTGAAATCCAGGCCGGCGTCCGCATTTGCCAGCGACAAATCCCCCTTGTCAAGCGTAATGATCGGCGCGGTGTTGACCCACGGCGCCCCTTGAACGGAGAGCGTGTTGGTGAATCCGCGGGGATAACGGGCGGCTCCGCTGGACAATTCTTTAATCCACGACAGGGTGTTAGTCTGCGCGGCGGACCCCAGGCCGGCCAAATTGACCCAACCAATGAGCACGCCGGTATTGCTATACAGGCTGGCGTAAATGGGAATGGCGCCGGATTGGGATTCCGGCACGGTCTCGTTGAACGCGGCTCCGTCCGCCATCGCGCCGGCGAGGGTGACCATGCCCAAGTGGTTGGTGACCAGGGCGTAGCCATCCCCGGGCGGTATCCGGATCGAGGCAGGGAGCGCTGACGGAAACAGCAGGGTGTACTCCGCCGACAGGCTGGTCACGCCCAACTCGGCCGTCAGATTCGTGGCGGTCCACGAATTGCTGGAAACGGTCCCCACAATTTTATTCGCCGGGGCTGTCTCCAGTGTCATTACAACCACCAGCGGCCCTCCGGCCGGGTTTGTGCCGAAGCTGTTGGTGGCCTGCATGGAGAAACTGAAGCGGCCGGCGAGGAGATAATTGGTCGCGCCCAGGAGCAGCTTGCCGCTGTAAGTCCCGTCGTTTGTCAAGACCAAGTGATAGAGCATCCCGGCGGTTTCCTCGATGATACCATTGGAGTTGGCGCTCCAGAAGAGGCCGTTGTAAACTCCAACGGAGGGGAGGAATGGATTGGTCACGAAGTGGGCCGTCAGCGTCATGTTCGACGCCATGGGAAAGGTCAACGGATTGTCCGCCGCCGTGTTGGCCACGAGGGTGGAGTTCGTGCCGGCCCATATTTCGGTCCAGTTGGAAAACAAAGTGTTGGAACCGGTCACGGCCTTCACGGTATAGTTTGAGCCTGGCGCCAGATTTGTATAGAGCACGCCGTTGGGCGGATAAGGACTGGGGTTGTTGGCGAAACCGGCCTGGATCGCCCCATTGCCGTTGGTCAGCAATTTCAGGGTGCTGGCGGTCACGTAAAAAGTGGTCACCATGCCGGTTGGGGAATGATTGCCATTGAGGTCCACGCTGTAAGCTTGGAATGTGTTTGTTCCGGCATGCAGCGGAACATTTGCGGCGGTCCATTTCGTCCATTGGTTTGTCGTCGAGGCGGTGGTCCATCCATTGCTGTTGACTTGCCAGAGCACGGCGCTCAGCCCGTATTTGTCCGAAGCGGTCCCTTGCACGGTCAGGAGATTCGTTGTTGTGACGGCGCTGGGCTTGGGAGTAATTGCCAGGGTGGGCGCCGTGATTGTCAAGGTGGCATTGGAACTGAGGACATTGCTGACAGAGTTGGAAACTATCACCGAATAACTTCCCGCATTGGAGATCGCTTCGCCGGAGACCGTCAAGTTGGAAGTGGTCGAGCCTGAAAACGGCCCGCCATCGGCCAGATTCGTTCCGTCCAACTGCCATTGATAACTCAAAGGAAGCGAACCGATGGCCTGGACGGAAAATTGCGCGGTTGCGTTGGACACGTAGTTCCGGCTGGCCGGCTGTTGCACGATGACCGGGGCAACGGCGGTCAGGTTTGTCTGGAGGGTCATCCATCCGGCGCCGGAGGAATTGGTAAAGAATCCCGCGACGCTGTTGGAAACACCCGCGACGCGGCTGGTCTCTTGCAGGACAACTCCGTAGCCGGCGGCGGCCGGCTTGCCGCTGCCGTTGCCGATAGTGACACTCAGAAGGCCGGTCTTGGCCGCGATCGAACCGGTCAACGAATTGGTGGAGCCGCCCAGCTTCACCAACGTGTTGCTGCCGCTGACCGCCACGTAAAAGACAAAGTCCGCGCCGCTACTGGAGAGGTTCAACTGTCCGGCGGCGCATTGCAGGGCCGCGGTCTTCGCGGGCGGATTTGTCCAGACCTCGCCTTGCACGGGGACGAAATTGGTGAAGCCGCCGGGGAACAAGCCGCTCGCCGCAGGCCGAATCCAGGCAAAATTGCCCTGCGGAATCCCGTTGGTCAACGTCAGCAAGCCCAGCAGCATCCCGTTGGCGCAAGGCGTCGCATAAATCGCCAGGTTGCTGGTGGTTCCCGATATTGCCGCGCTTTGGCTGAAGGAAGTGCCATCGGCCAACAGCCCCGTCACGGTGGCAGCGCCAAGATGGTTGGTAGCGATGGTGACGAGCATGCAGCCAAACCCGGAAGGGATGCCGTTGGTTCCCGGCGGTATCAGGATCGTGTACTGGGCGGAAGCCAGGTTGGTGGCAGCCGGTTCCGCGAGCAGGTTGGCGGCCATGAACGCGGCGTTGCCGGTTTGTTGAACCGAGCCGGTCAATTGCGGCGGAGTGGCGGTGATGTTCAGATTCATCACCAGCGTCAGCAATGTGTGGGTGGTGTGATTGGTGATTTGATTGGTCGCCGCGCCGTAAGCATTGAAAGTGCCGGCGACGGGGTAGTTGGTCGCGCCGATATAGAGTTTGCCGCCGTAGGCGCCGCTGGACTCGACCGCCAGATTCTGGAGCAGGCCCGCGCTTCCGAAGGCCACTCCGTCAGCCGCGGAAAACAAACCGCTGTAGGTTCCCTTTGCGGCGAGGAATGGATTGGTCACGAAGGCGGCCGTCAGCGTCAGGTTCGACTCCATCAGAAACGTCAGCTTTTTGTTCGTTGCCGTGTTGGTCACGGTGACGGAGTTGGTGGCCCATGTTTCGGTCCAGTTGGCAAACAAATTGCCCGAATCGGGCGAAGCGGTGACGGTATAGTTCCTGCCCACCACCAGAGAGCCGGTGGTGAAATTGCTGCGGATGGTTCCAGAGCCGATGGCCGCCAAGTTCAGTGTGCTCTCGGTCGTGTAAAAAACGGTGAAGCTCCTGGCGGGTGAGAGCTGGCCAAGAAGATCAACGCTATAAACGCTAAATGTGTTCGCCCCGGCCTGCAATGGCACCGTGGCGGACCAGGTCGAGAATTGATCGCCGGTGTCAGTTGCATTCGTCTGGCTGCCAACTTCATACAGCATATATGTCACATCCAACAGCACATTGGTCACGCCAAATTCACTCTCCGCGGTTCCCTCCACAGTGAGCATGGCATCGGTCACGTTGGTTGTCCCGATCGCCACCTTTGGCGGCGGGATGGACAAGCTCACATTGGAACTGGTGACCGAGCGGTATTGGTTGGCGACCACCACAAAATAACTTCCGGCGTTATCGTCCGCCAGCGGGTAGAGAGTCAGGGTGGAAGTGGTCGAACCGGTGACGTCCGGCTCAAGGTCGCTCAACTCATTTGTCTCGCCGAAGCTCACGACATACCATTGGAAGGTCAAAGGAGACGCCGATGTCGAATCGCCGATGGCCGTCACGCTTATGTTGATCGGCTTCCCCGGCGACGGCGTGATGGTCCTGGGAGGCTGCGCCACTATGGTCGCGGGCACGTACACGGTCAATGTCGCGCTGTTGGTGAGGATGCCGTTGGTAATTAACGTGGTAGTGCCGGCCAGGATTGTATAAGTGCCCGCATCATTGGTTGTGACCGACTTAATGGTCAGGTTGGTGGTCCGGGCGCCGGAAATGCGCCCGCCGTCCATTAAATTAATTCCCTTGAACTGCCACTGGACACCCACCGCAATACCGTAGGAGTTGCCGTTGGTAGCCATGTGGAATTCAACCGTTTCGCCGCTATTGGTAATGATGTCGGCCGGCGGTTCTGAAATGAAATTCGTGAACAATGCGGCGCTGGTTAAATCCAGCGGATTGGCTTCATACGCCCCGATGGTTGTCGGGCTGGAGCGAGCCTGATATACCTGGTCGTAGGCCGGAAAGTTGATGCCCGGGATGCCGGGGATGGCGCTGATGCCCGGACTGCCCGTCAGGACGGCGAGGGTGGAACCCGTGGCGCCGCCGAGCAATCCCACGACGGTGCCCCCCGGCGCGCTCAGGCCGGTGTCCACAACGACCGGCTGATTTTCGCTGCTGCCCGCGGCGCCGAGCGCGACACTGGTGTCTGAACTCATGTTGTAACCCAGGTCGCTGACGCCGCCAAAAACGTTGGGCTGGGTGTTCGTCACGTAGGTCGTCAGCGTGGCGGTGGAGGAGGTGGTGTTGGTGGCGATGGAGTTGGTGCCGCCATACAGCAGGGTATTGGCCATCTTCACAATGCCGGCCGTCGTGGCCAGATCATAGCCCTCCGTCAGGCCGGGCAGGCCGTTGGACTGGCTGGTGCTGCTGACTCCCGCGATGCCGGCCTTTAGACCATTGGTCGCCAGCGTGCAGTTGGTCAATATCGTCAGCGCCGCCGAGTCGGCCAGCCCGCCGCCGGTGGCGGAACCGCCGTTGCCGGCCGGCTCCAGGTGCAACTGGGAATTGCCGCCGCCACCGCCGCCCTGGCAGGAGTTCTGATAGAAAGTCGTGTTTTCAATAATGGCCGCATTCTTGGAACTGGAGAGGTCCAGCCCGCCGCCAGCGGCCGCACCGCCCGCCTGATTAAAGCTGCTGGTGTCGCCGCCGACAGCCGAGTTGCCGGAGAACAGGCAATTGGACATCCAAAGCGAACCGGATGCCACAATCGCTCCGCCAACGCTGCTGCCGCCCGTTCCTCCCGAACCCGGCTGCCCGGCAAATGCGCCGGTGGCCGGACTTCCGGGAGTGCCCCCGCTGCCCGCCTTGCTTGTGTTTCCTGTAAAATCCGTCGCGACAAATATATTGGTGGCGCCCGTGCAGACAATCGCCCCGCCCTCCGCGCTGCCGCCGTTGCCGCCGTTGCCGCCGTTGCCGCCGAAAACAAAACTCCGAATGCCGTTCCCGCCGTTGCCGCCGTTGCCCGCGGAGACGGTGTTGCCGCTGAAAATGCTGTAATAGACTTCCAGTGTGCCGTGGCTGACAATGGCTCCGCCCGCCGCGCTCATCCCATCGCCGCCGTCGCCCCCGTTGATGTTGCCCTGGGAGGTGGCATTGGCCCCGTCGGTTCCCGCGTAGTTGGTGGCGGTGTTCCCCGTGAACACGCAATTGCTGATAATCAGCGTCCCGCCCGTGTCGTTGTAAATCGCCCCGCCATTGGTGCCCAGGCCGTCGGAAAGGGTCAGGTTCAGCAGCGTGAGCGAACCGCCGTTTTCAATGTAGAACATCGGCCCGGTGCCGCTGGCGCGGCTGATCGTCACGATGTTGGTAGTGCCGTTGCTATTAACGGTGTTGCCATCGAGAGTGACATTGGTCGCCACCACCAAAACCTCCGCCGCGCCCGCCAAATTGATCGTGGCATTGCTGGCAAAAGTGCTCGTGCCGCGCTGGTGAACCGCCTCATTAAGCGAGTTGTAATCGGAGATCACGATGCCGGTCGGCTGCGCCAAGCCTCTTTGCGCCACGGCCAGGCCCACGGCAATGCACGGAAGCACGGCCTTGGCGCGGGCGAACATTCTCTTCACCTTCGTTCTCAAGCGGCTCTATTATTAACGGACTCCACCCAGTTAAACAATGAGACTCTGAAAAGTTTCTGTTTTTTCTTTATCACCCGCCTTTCCGCGCTACTCTTTCCCCGTTATGTTCGAAAACATCAAAGCCCAGTTGTCCGTCGCCGCCGAAAAATTGGCCCATTTGCGGAGGTTTCTTTGACGTGCCGGGCGCGCAACAGCGGCTGGGCGAACTGGACGGCCTGATGGCCCTGGACACCTTCTGGAACAACCGCGAAAAAGCCCAGGGCCTCATTGACGAGGCCAACGGCCTCCGCCGCAAAATCGAACCCCTCCTCGCCGCCGAACATCAATTGGAGGACTTCCGCATCATGCTCGAACTCGCCCAGGGCGAGCCGGAATCCGAGCAAGTCCGCCACCAGGCCGATCTGGAGCGCGACCTGGCCAAGTTCAGCCGCGAATTGGAGGCCCTCGAGTTGAAGGTCTTTCTCGCCGGCCCGCATGACCGCAACAATTGCATCCTCAGCATCAACTCGGGCGCGGGCGGCACCGAGGCCTGCGACTGGGCCGAGATGCTCCTCCGCATGTACCAGCGCTGGTGCGAATCCCGCGGCTGGGAAATCGAGTTGACGGATGTCCTCCCCGGCGAATCCGCCGGCATCAAGAGCGCCACTCTCCTGGTCCGGGGCGAATGCGCCTACGGCTTCGCCAAGGCCGAGCGCGGCGTCCACCGCCTGGTCCGCATTTCCCCCTTCGACTCCAACAAGCGCCGCCACACCAGTTTTGCCAGCGTGGACGTTATCGCCGAAATTGAGGAAACCAATTCCGACATCGTTCTGCCGCCCGCCGAGTTGCAGGTGGACACCTACCGTTCCGGCGGCAAAGGCGGACAGAACGTCAACAAGGTCGAAACCGCCGTCCGCATCACCCATCTGCCCACCGGCTTGATCGCCGCCTCCCAAAGCCAGCGGTCCCAGCACCAAAACCGCGCCACCGCCATGCGCATGCTCATTTCCAAAATCTTCGCCCGCCGCCTCGACGAGCAGACCGCCCAGATGGAACGCTTCTACGGCGAAAAGGGCGCCATCGGCTGGGGACACCAGATTCGCAGCTACGTCTTCCAGCCCTACCGCATGGTCAAGGACCTCCGCACCGGCGCGCAAACCAGCAACGTCCAGGCCGTCATGGACGGCGATTTGGACCCCTTCGTCAACGCCTGGCTCCGCGCCGGTTCACCAGCCAAGCGCATGGCCGGAGTCAAGGAGGACGAGGAGTAAAGAAATGGAGTGATGGAGTAATGGAGTAATGGAGTAATGAATCATTCGCCGCACACCACTCCATCACCCCATCACTCCACCACCCCACCCCCGATGAACATCCTTGACGCCATCGTCGCCCAAAAACGAATCGAAGCCGCCCGGCTTCCCGCGCGCCCCGTCACCGTTTCCGCCCTCAAAGACGCGCTCGAAAAACGCGGCGGCGCGCGCGATTTCCCGGCCGCCCTCCTGCACCCCCGCCGCGGCGGCACGGCCCTCATCGCCGAAATCAAAAAAGCCTCCCCCTCCGCCGGCGTCCTATGCCCCGACTTCGATCCGCCCCGCCTGGCGCGGGCCTACCAGGATGCCGGGGCCGACTGCCTTTCGGTCCTGACGGACCAGAAGTTCTTCCAAGGTTCCCTGGACGATTTGCGCCGCGTTCGCGCCGCCGTGAAACTGCCGCTCCTGCGCAAGGATTTTATCATTGACGCCCGCCAAATCCTCGAGGCGGTGGAAGCGGGGGCCGACGCCATCCTGCTCATCGCGCGCATCCTGACCGAAAGCCAATTGCGCCACTTCCACTCCCTGGCCCGCGACGCCGGTCTGGCCGCGCTGGTCGAAGTCCACGACGAAGCCGAGATGGACCGCGCGTTGTCCCTGGGCGCGCCCCTCATCGGCGTCAACAATCGCAACCTCGACACCCTCGCCGTGGATCTCTCCCTGACCGCCCGTCTGTCCGCCCGAATCCCGGCCGGCAGCCGGGAGGGCCTGCTGCTGGTTGCCGAGAGTGGAATTAAGTCCCGCGCCGACGTCCAACACCTCCGCCGCGCCGGCGCCGCCGCCATCCTCGTCGGCGAATCCCTGATGCGGTCCCCCGCCGCCATCCCCTCCAAAATCGCCGCCCTGCTCGGCCCGGCCCCGCCGGGGCTTTGAATTTCCGGTCGTCTGGGTTCTAAAGTTATTCCGCGCCTACGGTGTTGAGCCGCCGCCTCAAGCTTGTCGCCGACGGTGGCACTGGCAGTGCCGCAGGCGCGGCATATTTTGTAGATTTCTGACGTTCTCCCGCTTGGGCAGGGTGTTTCCGGGGTGCGCAGGGTTCAAGTCAGAAAGATGGGGGCAGAAATATAATTCTAAAGGGAATGGGTTTTCTCGCGGAAATCAGGGCACTGGCGGCAGGCCGTGGGGGGAAGGAGGGATTTTGCGGCTCTCTGCCGGGAGCCGCTATGAAGTGATTTTCGAGTCGGAGGCTCGACGCCACATTTTCATGTGCGCCTCTTCAGCCTTTGGAGGGAGTGGGTGTCTCGGCTCGCTTGGAGTCGGATTGGAGGCGGTCGAGGGCTACATTGAGCAGGAGGACGTTCACTCGCGGCTGGCCGAGGAAACCCCATTGGGGCGGTTCGATGTGTTGGTCGGTCAGTTCTTTTACTTTGTCCTCGGGCAGGTTGCGGGAGGCGGCGACGCGGGGGACTTGGAGACGGGCGGCTTCGGGGCTGATGTGAGGGTCCAAGCCGCTGGCGGAGGCGAAGATCATGTCGGCAGGCACAACGGTGTTGGAGGGGAGATTGTTGCCGCTGATGAAGGAGGCGATGTTGTTGATGACGTTGGTGCGCAAGGCCCCGCTGGTCGGACCGAGGTTGCTGCCGCTGGAGGCGGTGATGCCTGTCCCTCCCGTCCCGTAGCTGCACGCGGACGGACGCGGCCAGAAGTAGTTGGTGCCCTGGAATTGCTGCGCCAATAGCGCGGAGCCAATGAGTTTGCCGTCTTGCCCTTGCACGAGGCTTCCGTTGGCCTGGTCGTGGAAAGCGGCCTGGGCGAAGAGTGTCATGATGACCGGATAGATGACTCCGGCCACAATGCTCCACAGGATGGTCTGTCTTATGGCTTGGATGAGTAGTTTTGTCATAGTGCTTTCTTATTTTAGCTTTTCAAATTGTCTCTTGCATTTTTGGGCGGCGCAGAGGCACCGCCTGCCGGGAATTTCTTGAGCATCAGCGACATCACGGCGCCAAATGGACCGCTACGAGGAGCAGGTCAATGAGCTTGATGAATAGGAACGGCACGGTAATGCCGCCGATGCCATAAATGAGCATGTTGTTGCGCAAAATCACCGCCGCGCCCAAAGGACGGTATTTGACGCCCTTTAGCGCCAGGGGAATCAGCGCCACGATAATCAGGGCGTTGAAGATGACCGCGGCGAGGATCGCGCTTTGCGGCGAGTGGAGGTACATGATGTTCAGCTTGTCCAGCGGGCCGCGGCCGCCGGCGGTGGTGGCGTAGAGGAGTCCGAACATGGCGGGCAGAATGGCGAAGTATTTTGACACGTCGTTGGCGATGCTGAAGGTGGTCAGCGCGCCGCGGGTCATGAGGAGTTGTTTGCCAATTTCGACCACTTCGATGAGTTTGGTGGGATTGCTGTCCAGGTCCACCATGTTGCCGGCTTCGCGGGCGGCCTGAGTGCCGGTGTTCATGGCCACGCCGACATCGGCCTGGGCGAGGGCGGGCGCGTCGTTGGTGCCGTCGCCGATCATGGCAATCAATTTGCCGCCCTCCTGCTCCTTGCGGATTCGCGCGAGCTTGTCTTCGGGCTTGGCCTGGGCGATGAAGTCGTCCACGCCCGCCTCGGCGGCGATGGCGGCGGCGGTGAGATTGTTGTCGCCGGTAACCATGATGGTCTTGATGCCCATTTTGCGGAGTTGCGCGAAGCGTTCCTTGATGCCGCCTTTGACAATGTCCTTGAGCTGGATGACGCCCAATGCCTTTGCGCCGTCGGCCACGAGAAGCGGCGTGGCACCCTGCCGGGAGATTTCGTCCACTTTATCCAGAAGGCTCTTGTGGACCTGGCCGCCGTTGGCGGCGACATACCGGGCGATGGCCCCGGCGGCGCCTTTGCGGATGGAGCGGATGGGCTGCGCCGCCGGCGCGCTTACGGTTGTTGCCAAAGCGGAAGGGGAAGAAGCGCGCCCGGCGGCGACCAATTCGCCTTTTGGCGCGCGGGAGGGATCGCCCAGATGTTGCGGCTCGGCGTAGAGGTCCACGCCGCTCATGCTGGTTTGGGCGGTGAAGGGAACGAAAGTGGCGAAGTGATCGGCGACCTCGCGTCCGCGCAGGCCGTATTTTTCCTTGGCCAAAACGGCAATGGAGCGGCCTTCCGGCGTTTCGTCGGCCAGGGAGGCCAGTTGGGCCGCTTCGGCCAGGTCTTCGATCCTGACGCCCGGGGCGGGAATGAATTCGGTGGCCTGGCGGTTGCCCAGGGTGATGGTGCCCGTCTTGTCCAGCAGGAGAACGTCCACGTCGCCGGCGGCTTCCACGGCGCGGCCGCTGGTGGCCAGGACATTGCGGCGCATGAGGCGGTCAATGCCGGCAATGCCGATGGCGCTTAACAAGCCGCCGATGGTCGTCGGTATCAAGCAAACGATGAGCGAGAGCAGGACGGGAATGGAGGTCAGCACGACGGCCTTCTGGCCGGCCTGGGCCTCGTTGTAATGGGCGAATGGCGGCAGGACAAAGACGACGACGATGAAAAGAGCCGTCAGGCTGACCAGGACGATGTTGAGCGCGATTTCGTTGGGGGTTTTCTGCCGCCGCGCCCCTTCGATCATCTCGATCATCCGGTCCAGGAACGAACTGCCGGCTTCGGCCGTGACGCGCACGACAATCCGGTCGCTGAGCACCCGCGTGCCGCCGGTGACGGCGCTGCGGTCGCCGCCGCTTTCGCGGATGACGGGGGCGGACTCGCCGGTAATGGCCGATTCATCCACGGTGGCGATGCCTTCGACGATCTCGCCGTCGGCGGGAATCAACTCGCCGGCTTCGCAAACAAACAAGTTGCCCAGTTTGAGATCGGAGCTGGAGATGGGGACGATGTTGCCATCGGCGAGCATGCGGGCCATGGTCTTGGTGCGCATTTTCTTGAGGGCGTCGGCGTGGGCCTTGCCGCGGCCTTCGGCCATCGCCTCGGCGAAATTGGCGAACAGACATGTGAACCAGAGCCAGAAGCAAATCTGGACGTTGAACAGATTGAACTGGCCGGGGAGGAAGAGAATGACCGTGGTCCAGATGGAGCCGAGCCAGACGACAAACATGACCAGGTTCTTGATTTCATCGCGCGGGTGGAGCTTTTTGAACGCGTCAATGACAGCCTGCCGGAACAGTTCGGAGTATTTGAATTCTATTTTTGTGCTCATATAGGGTTTGCGGAAAATGGGATTTAGAACACCCGGCCCGCCAGCATCAACCCGTGCTCGACCATGGGTCCGAGGCAAAGCGCCGGGAAGAACGTCAGCGCCGCCACGACGGTGATGACACCCGTCAAGGTCAGGCCGAAGGTCCAGCCGTGTGTGGGCAACGTGCCCGACGAGGCTTCCACCGTCTTCTGTGAAGCCAGCCTGCCGACAATCGCCAGCGCGGAGATGATGGGAACGAAGCGTCCGATAAAGATCACAATGCCGGCGGCGAGATTGTAGAACTCCGTATTGGCGTTCAGGCCGGCAAAGGCGCTGCCGTTGTTATTGGCCGCTTCGGCGAAACAGTAGAGGATTTCGCTCAAGCCATGCGGACCGTTGTTACCCAAACTCGACAAGCCTTGCGGCAGCATCACGGCCAGCGCGGAGGGGAGCAGGCAGGCGGCGTTGGGGATGAGGACTCCGACCACCGCCCAAGTGGCGCACCAGGCATCGAGTTTTTTGCCGAGGTACTCCGGCGTCCGGCCGATCATCAGGCCGGCGATGAACACCGTGATAAGGACATGGAAGAGCATGCAATACATGCCGCAGCCAATGCCGCCGAAGAGCATTTCGCCGATCATGATGTTCCACATGGGCATCAAACCGGCCAGGGGCATCCAACTGTCGTGCATTGAGTTGACAGAGCCGTTGTCAATGGCGGTGCAAGCCGTGCCCCAAAGCACGCTGTTCATCACGCCGATGCGCTGTTCCTTGCCTTCCATGTTCGGCAGCATGGCGGTTGTGACGGGGTTGGGCCGGCTTTCGTAATACCACGCTATGAAGAAGGAGAGCATGAACAGGGCGAGCATCACATTGAACAGGCACCAGGCATGCTTCTTGTTGCCGACCAGCAAGCCGAACATATAGACCTGCGCCATCGGCACCACAATGATCGCCAGCAGCTCCAGGAAGTTGGTCAACGGGGTCGGGTTTTCAAACGGATGCGCGCTGTTGACGTTATACCAGCCGCCGCCGTTGGTGAAGAGCTGCTTGATGGCCTCGAAGCATGCCACGCCGCCGAGCGGAATGGGTTGCGTGGCCACCTTCGCATCCACCATGACCGGCACGTTGGTCATAATGGGCGCGCCCTTGGCGTCCACCTGCGGCACATCCACCATGACAGCGACGCCGTTGGTCATAACGGGCTGGCCCTTTTCGTCCAGCTTCGCGGCTTGCGCGACTAACTGGATGTTGGTTGTGACGTTATTCCCCTTGTCATCGGTCTTTTGCACCTGGGTTGTGTAAGGCTCCATGAGATTGGCGTTCAGATAAGGCTTGAAGGTCTGCGGAACGCCCTGCCAGGCGAGTGGAATGGTCCATAGCACACAAAGAGGCATCACGAAGTAGAGCAAGCCGCGGGTCAGGTCCGCCCAGAAATTGCCGACGGTCTTGACGGAGGCGCGCTTGAGCGCGCGGCCCACCGCCACCAAGACGGCCAGGCCGGAGGCGCCGCTGAGGAACTGATGCACCATGACGGCGAAGATTTGCGAGAAGTAACTCATGGTGGTTTCGCCGGAGTAAGACTGCCAGTCGGCGTTGCAGGTGAAACTCCAGGCCTGCATGAAGGCGAGGTGCCAGGAGCAGTTGGGCAGATGTTGCGGGTTGAGCGGCAGCCATTGCTGGGTCATGAAAATCGCCATGTCCGACGCGAAGCCGACCACGGCGAACATCAGCACGGCCCAAAAGTATTGCAGCCAGGTCATTTCCTGGTTCGGGTCAATCCCCGTCAGCCGGTAAATCAGAACCTCGGCGGGATGGAAGATTTTATGGAGAAAGGTTTTCTGGCCCGTATAGACCTTGTACATGAAACGGCCCACCGGCGGCGTCAGCGCGATGCCCAAACCAAAGAACAGCACGACCTGGATGATTTCGATAGTTGTCATATATATTGATCGCTCAATGTCAATTTAACCGTTGCCGACGTAACGCAAATACCATGCCAGCCGGGCCGAAAGGCTGTAACCGCCTGAGAAAGAGAAGGTTGTGCTACGGATTGAGGCAACTGCAAGGCGGGTGGCAGGATTTCATAAGGTCAGAATGTCTAAAATTCAACACACTGGCCACAAAGGAACTTAAGAGAAGCGGCAGGAGCGTAAAAAACCCGTTAAGGGGAATGGCGCTTACTTAAGGGATTGTCGTTGTAACATGGTGGCGCAAAGCATCTTATGAAACGGGATTGGGCTCTGCACTCACCATTGCCCGCATTGCCGGCCGTCTATGCCGAAGGCGTTAATTCCGCGGCAACAGCGGCTGGAACCTGTTTGAACGCGGAGGGGAACATTTTCGGCGAAGCGGATTCGGAAGGGGCAAGCCGGCAGTCCATGGGCAGCAGGAGGCGATAGCCGGCGCTGCCTTCGGTCTGGATCACGCTTTGGCCGCCGCCGCCGTCCAGCTTTTGGCGGAGACTGCCGATATAGACATGAAGATCGTGGATCTTGCTTTCGGAGTCGGTTCCCCAAACGCAGCGGAGCAGATGTTTGCAGGTGACCAGTTTGCCGGCATGGCGCACAAGGATGTGAAACACGGCTTCTTCCGTGTGTGTCAAGTCCACAGGGCAGCCGCGAAGGGTAACCCGATGGGACAGGATGTCCACCCGCAGGTCGCCATGAACAAACAGCGGGCCGTCCGGCTCGCCCGGAATGGAACGCTGGAGGACGCGCAGACGCGCCAGCAATTCAGCGGCGCCAAAGGGTTTGGTCATGTAATCATTCGCGCCGCTGTCGAGCGCCGCCACCTTGGTTTGCTCGTCGTCCCGGGCGGACAGAATCAGGACAGGAACCCGGCTTGATTCGCGCAATAGCGCCAGAACGGCCAGGCCGTCCATGTCCGGCAAAGCCATGTCGAGAAGGATCACATCCGGGCGCCGGACTACTGCCTCCTTTATCCCGGTGTGGCCGCACTCGGCTTCATAGACTTTGTAACGCCGCGGTTCGAGGACGGCGCGGAGCAGGCGCCGGATCGGGCGGTCGTCATCAATCAGCAGAGCGATGGGATTGGGTTTCATTCAACATCTCTCATTCACGCAAGCAATATGAGCTTGCCGGCTCCGCTCTGGTAATAAAAAGAACGTCCAATCCCGTTAAAAAATCGTTAAGAGTTGGAAACGAAAATCAGGTCAAGACTATTTCGGCTCTTGATGTTTTTTTTACGCCCCGGGTCCGCGTTTTAATTAGCCCGGAATCCGCGCGTGTGGAACAGTGCCAGCATGAACAACGCAATGAGCATAAGCGGCGTGGAGGAAATAACGGCGGCGGCCGCCCGCTCAACGCGGCAATCTGGTTTTCACGAAGGATCAGCCATGCGCGCATTCAATTTTGAAGACAGCGGGGAGCGATCCGGCGTTTCCGCCTCTTCGCCCCTGTCGAGCGAGCTTGAGGCGGGCCGGGTGTTGGATGGCCGGTTCGAGCTTCTGGGTGTGATCAATCGCGGCGGCATGGCGTGGATCTACAAGGCGCGGGATCGCCGGACGGGCCAAACCGTGGCTCTGAAGGCGCCCTTGATGCAGTATGAAAGCGATCCGGGTTTCTTTTCCCGCTTTCAACGCGAGGAGCATATCGGCCTGACCTTGGAGCACCCGTGCATAGTGAACCTTCTGTCCGCGGCGGAGAAAAGCCGGCCGTATATTGTGATGGAATATCTGGAAGGCCGGACGCTGGCGGCGCGTCTGCGCGAACAGGAGCGGCTGCCCGAAAGGGAAGCCGTGAGCATCGTGAGCCGGATTTGCGAGGGGCTGGATTACCTGCACAGGAAAGGGGTGGTGCATCGGGACTTGAAGCCGGAGAACGTCATGCTTTGCAAGGACGGCACGATTCGCATTCTGGATTTTGGCATTGCCAAGGCCGAGAATGCGCGGCGCCTGACCTTCGGCGGCTTCTCGCCCACGATGGGCACGCCCGACTACATCGCGCCGGAGCAGGTCCAGGGAAAGCGCGGCGATTGCCGGAGCGACATTTACGCCCTGGGCGCGATGCTCTACGAAATGACCACCGGCTCGCCTCCCTACGACGGCGACAACCCGTATATCATCATGAATGCCCGCCTCAACGGCGATCCCGAAGCGCCGCGCAAACGCAATCCCCGGCTCTCCCCGGAAATTGAGGAGATTATTTTGCACGCGATGGAACGCAACCCGTCGAATCGCTTCCCCTCGGCCGCCGCCATGAGGGCGCAGTTGAACGACTACAGCGCGGTCTCGCTGACAGAGCGAGTCAAACGGCTGCGGCCTCCCCAACTGTGGAGAGCGCACGTCCCGTTGCTGCCGAAAATCGCCGCTCTCGCTGTTCTGCAGATCGCGTTTTTCTTTCTTCTGTTCTGGTGGTTCAGCCACCGGAGCCATCACGGCATCCCCTCGGCAACGGCGCAACCCGCCGCTGTCGATGCGGGATCACCAGCAAAATAGACGAATGAAAGCAGCGGCGGTCATAGACCGCCGCTACAGGATGGGACCGAAAGACAAATAAGAGTATGAAAACAATTCTCGTTCCTCTCACGCTGTCAAGCGATTCTTTTCCGGCCCTCGCCATTGCCGGGAATCTTGCCCGCCAACGCAACGCCAAACTGGTGCTCCTGCACGCCGTCCAACTGAATATCGCGGGCGAGGAGCGCGGGATTCAGCGCGCGCGCCTTCTTGATGAACTGGGCCGCGACGCGGAAGCGCGGTTGCGCGAACTGGCTGGCGGCCTGGACGGCCAGGCCGCGGCGGAAATCCTTGTTTGCGAGGGACGCCCCGCGGACGCCATCGTCGAGACGGCAAGGCGTTTGCGGGCGGACGCCATTGTCATGCGGATGCACGGTCGCCGGCGGTGGTTCCATTGGCTGCATCGCCATACGGCGCTCAAGGTGGCACGCCAGGCTCCGTGCAGAACCTGGCTGGTCGCTCCGGGAAAGAACGCCGGGCAATTCAATTTGACGGTGGTGGATCCGCGAGTGGCCGGAACGAACGCCGGGATGCTCCGCTCCGATCGTCCTGACGCGGACCATTCGCGCGGGGCTGGAGCGAAGGTTCTGGCGGGCGCGTCTTGACACTGCCGGGTTCATTTCACTTTTGGGGTATCCTCTCTTAATCTTAATCCTAATCTTAATCTCCTCTTCCCTTCACGATGGAGATTAAGATTAGGATTAAGAACCGGAAAACGCCGCCCAAGAGAGCGACATGCGCCGGATGCTGCCAATGGACGAAGAACTTCCCCGACAGGAAACGCAGTTTTTCGTGTCGCAGTTTTTCTTTGCGTTCCCGGCCTTCCTTGCGCGAGACTTTCCCCGTGCAGCGACTCGGCAAAAACATCGGCGGCTATCATGGCGAGACCATCGAAATCGAAAGGACTCTCCGGGAAATCGAGCGGGCCGCGGCGGAAAAGAATTGGACGCTCGACCAGGTTCCCGGCGCGGCTGGCTTCATCGCCTGCCGCCGCGCTGTTCCGTCGCCGCGCCGCCGCGTCTATATTTCCACCGGCATGCACGGCGACGAACCCGCCGGGCCGCTGGCCGCGCTGCAATTATTGCGCGAGAATCCCTGGCCCGGCGACGCGGCGCTCTGGCTTTGTCCCTGTCTCAACCCGTCGGGCTTTCCGCTCAACCGCCGGGAGAACAGCGGGGGGATTGATCTGAACCGCGATTATCGCCATCTGCAAAGCGCCGAGGTTCGCGCCCATGTCCAGTGGCTCCGCCAGCAGCCGGATTTCGACCTGACGCTCTGCCTGCACGAGGATTGGGAGTCGCACGGCTTTTATCTCTATGAGCTGAATCCCGATCGCCGCCCCACTCTGGCGGAAGGCATCATCGCCTCGGTGGCGGCGGTGTGCCCCGTGGATCCGTCGCCCGTGATTGAGGGCCGGCCCGCGCAAAACGGGATCATTCGTCCGTCGTTCAACCCGATGGACCGTCCGCAGTGGCCGGAATCCGTTTACCTGGTCAGCCAAAACAAAACCCGCCTGAGCTACACCTTCGAAGCCCCGTCGGATTTCCCGCTTCCCGTCCGCGTCGCCGCGCTGGCCGCCGCCGTGCGCGCGGCATTTCGGCTGCTCTGGGCGGCGGCGGGCGGCGCTGAATAAGCTGGATACCAAACTGTTACGAAGACGCCGCTATGATGGATTCTGCCAATTCAGGCGCCGAGGGAACGAGGGGCCGAGCAGCCCCGTGACATACCCTGATTTCGCACCTGAATAGCCCACTTTCCTGAAAAAAGTTGTCGCAATCGCCGATTTTGTTCTTGCAAATGATAAGCCTTTACACTTATCATTGTACAAAGGCTG
>Ga0181530_10000889_pt1 | contig 38384 bp, 30 predicted proteins | sample PEATcosm2014_Bin_42_FD_119769 | JGI IMG/M metagenome (GOLD analysis project Ga0181530, IMG submission 119769) | Peatland microbial communities from MTU Mesocosm Facility, Houghton, MI, USA - PEATcosm2014_Bin10_60_metaG | ecosystem: Environmental > Terrestrial > Soil > Wetlands > Peat | place...
GCACGGTGCTCGGTCCACAGGCGAGCGCCAGCTACTCGATTGAGTTCAAGCCAACGGCGCCCGGCACAAGGACTGCGGTGTTGTCGATTGGCAGCCAGCAGTTCACGCTGACAGGCACGGGAGTACCCCCGCCGTTCAGTCTCTATCAGGGACCGGGCAATTTGCCGGTCGGCGCGCAGTTGACTTTTGGAACGGCGTACCCGAACGTGCCGGACGCCGTGACGTTCCTCCTCACCAATACCACCAGCCAGACGCAGACGTTGACGGTGTTATCGGTGAGCGGCGCGGGGTTTACGCTCACCGGAGCGGCAGCGCCGATGACCGTCAAAGCCGGTGTCGGCGTGCCGTTTACGATCACATTCCAGGGCGCAGCGGCCGGGTCTTATAGCGGATCGCTGAACGCGACCGGCATTTCGGTGTCGCTGACGGCGAATGTGACGCCGGTCCTCACCTACGAGGTGCAGTTGCCTTCCGGAGCTGGCGTGCTGGGCACGGCGGCGGTGAATTTCGGCAACGTGCAGGTGGGGTCGAACGCCACAGTCAATTTCCTGGCCGTCAATCAGACCACAGCCGCTTTGACCGTGGACGCCATCAGCGTGGCGGCGGGAGATTTCGCGCTGGTTGGGACATCGCCCAGCGGCACGATGCTCGGTCCACAGGGGAGCGCCGGTTTTTCGATCGTTTTCAGCCCAACGGCGGCCGGCGCAAGGACGGCGGTGCTGTCGATTGGCAGCCAGCAGTTCACGCTGACGGGCGCCGGAGTGTCTCCACCCTTCAGCCTCGATCAGGTATCGGGCAATACGGAATTGCCGGTTGGTGCGCAGTTCAGTTTTCCAACGGCATATCCGAACCTGCCGGACTCCGTGACGTTCCTCCTCACCAATACCACCAGCCAGACGCAAACGTTGGCGGTGCTATCGGTGAGCGGCGGGGGATTCTCGCCGCCCAACGCGGCAGCGCCGATGACCGTGAAGGCGGGCGCCAGCGTGCAGTTCACGGTCACATTTCAGGGCGCAACGGTCGGGTCCTATCCCGGTTCGCTGAGCGCGACCGGCATTTCGGTGGCGCTGACGGCGAATGTGATGCCGATCCTCACCTACGAAGTGCAACTGCCTTCCGGAACGAGCGCGCTGGGCGGGGCGCCAGTGAGTTTCGGCAGCGTGCAGGTGGGGTCGAACGCGACAGTCAACTTCTTCGCCGTTAATCAGACCCCGGTTACCTTGACGGTGGACCCGATCAGCGTGGCAGCCGGGGACTTCGCACTGGTTGGGCCACCGCCGAGCGGCACGGTACCTGCTGGGCAGAGCGCCGGTTTTTCGATCGTTTTCAGCCCAACGGCGGCCGGCACAAGGACGGCGTTGCTGTCGATCGGCAATTGGCAGTTCACATTGACTGGAACGGGAGTGTCGCCGCCGCTTCCAACGCCCACCTTGTCGGTCACGCTGGGTGAAGCACAGAGCGCGCAGCAGGGCTCCATCGCCGTGAGCTTCGCCGCCCCCGCCGAAACCGGCGGCTCCGGAACGGTGACGATGCTATTTCAAGCCCAGGCGGCGGGCGAGACGGACCCAGGCATCGCCTTCGCGGCCGGCGGCCAGACTGAGCAGTTCACTTTCAACAAAGGCGATACCGCAGCCAGCTTCGGAGGAGCCGCCGGCGCCGCGTTCCAGACCGGCACCACCACCGGAACCCTGATGCTGGCGGCAGAGATCGGCAACTCAGTGAGCCAGCAGAACGTCGTCATCGCGCCGGCGGTAGTTGTCGCCACGGCCACCGGTGTATGGCAAACCTCGGGCGTAACGGTGGACGTCACCGGCTTCGACAACACGCGCACCGCCGGCAAGCTGAGTTTCACCTTCTACGATTCGGCCGGAAACACGATCCTGCCCGGCGCCATCGTCTACGACAGTACGGCCGCGTTCAGCAGCTATTTCGCCGGATCGGGCGATGGCGGCCAATTCGCGCTATCGGCGTATTTCCCGGTGAACGGCGACCCGTCGAAGGTGAGCGGGTTTACGATGCAACTGGTGAACTCGGCCGGAACCGCGACCACCGCGCGCGTCAGTTTTTGATGCGGGACAGAGTGCGCCGGGATAACTGATCTACAAGGCCGTGTACACCGGGTCCCGCATCAGGCGCTGAAGCCGTGCCCTGATACGAAGCTCCGGAATCAATGTTGCCAACTTGTGAGACCGGCCGCTACAACCCGAAGCGCTCTTCCGTCCACGGGTCGCCGCGCATGTGGTAACCGTTGGCTTCCCAGAAGCCGGGGCGGTCCTTGTCCACCAGCTCCAGGCCGTTGAGCCACTTGGCGCTTTTCCAGGCGTAAAGCTCGGGCACCACCAGGCGCGCCGGGCCGCCGTGTTCGAGCGTGATCGGCTCGCCATCATGCAGAATGGCGACCAGCGAATCTTCGGCCAGGAAGTGTTCGATCGGCAGATTGGTGGTCCAGCCGCGATCATAGCCGTAGGCCACCACAAAGTGGGCCTGCGGCCGGACGCCGCCGGCGCGGGCGATCAGTTCGCGGGTCGAGACGCCTTCCCACAGATTGCCCAGGCGCGACCAGCGGGTGACGCAGTGAAAGTCGGCAAACACTTTGACCCGCGGCAGCTTCTCGAAATCGTCCCAATTCCACTCGGCCGACTGGGCCACCAGGCCGCCCAGGCGTAACCGCCAGTTCCGCAGCTCGATTGCCGGCGGCCCGCTCGCATCGAGCACCGGCCACTTCTCGGTCCGCGATTGTCCCGGCGGCACGCGCTCGGCGCGGCGTGTATCCGGGCTGACGATCACGTCCGCCGGCTGCGAGTCCGCCGATGGCGCTTGCTTGCCTTGTGTCTTGTTGCGGTCCATTCCAAACACAGACGCTTCCCCCCCGCTACTATTCTGCCATTACGGCCGCGGATGCCACGAGAGTGGCGCTGGCTCGGGGAAATAATTGCGGGGCGCGGCAGGGACGCTTGCTTGCCCGGCGTGCCCCACCCGCCGCGTCGTAAGATAGGATTTCGCACGAAAGGAATCATCCCTTTGAGCGCCACCACTACACTCGACGATCTGTGCATCAATACCATCCGCATTCTTTCCGCGGACGCGGTGCAGAATGCGAACGCGGGGCACCCCGGCATGCCGATGGGCGCGGCCGCCATGGCTTTCACGCTGTGGACGCAGTTCCTCAAGCACAATCCCAAGGATCCGGGCTGGTTCGATCGCGACCGCTTCATCCTCTCCGCCGGCCACGGCTCGATGTTGCTGTACAGCCTGCTGCATCTGACCGGCTACGACCTGCCGCTCGATGAGCTGAAGCGCTTCCGCAAGCTGGGCAGCAAAACGCCGGGCCATCCGGAGCGCGGCCACACGGCCGGCGTCGAAGTCGCCACCGGTCCGCTGGGCCAGGGCTTCGGCAACGGCGTCGGGATGGCGATCGCCGAGGCGTGGCTGGCGGCGCGTTTCAACCGCCCCGGACACAGCATTATCGACCACCACATCTACGCGATTTGCGGCGACGGCGACCTGATGGAGGGTGTCACCCAGGAAGCCGCGTCGCTGGCCGGCCACCTGAAGCTGGGCAAACTGATTTACCTTTACGACAACAACCACATTTCCCTCGGCGGCGCGACCGGCTTGATCTTCACCGAAGACGTCGCCAAACGTTTCGACGCGTATGGCTGGCACACCCGCCCGGTGGCGGATGGCAACGACATCGCCGAAGTCGCCGCGGCCATTGCCGAAGCGCAAGCCGACAGCCGGCCCTCGCTGATCCTGGTGCGCACCCACATCGGCTATGGCAGCCCGAAGAAGCAGGACAGCTTCACATCGCATGGTGCGCCGCTGGGCGAAGACGAATTGGTGGCCACCAAGAAGGCGCTCGGCTGGCCGACTACGGACAAGTTTTTCATTCCGCCCGAAGTGCTCGGAGTTTTCCGCACGGCCGTGGACCGGGGCGCCCAAGCGCAGCAGGACTGGCAGAGCCGCTTCGAGCGATACCGCGCGGATTACCCCGCCGAGGCGGCCCAACTCGAAATGACGATTGCCGGCAAGCTGCCCGACGACTGGGCGGCCGGTCTGCCGCAATGGAAGCCGGGCGATAAGGCTATCGCCACCCGCGTGGCCGGCGGACTGGCTTTGAATGCGCTGGCGCAGCGCATCCCCAACCTGATGGGCGGCTCAGCCGATCTCAACCCATCCACCGAAACGGCGCTCAAAGGGCTGGGCGATTTCCAGCCGCCCGAAGCCGAAGGCCCCGGCACGCAGGGCGCGGTGGGCGGCGAGTGGGGCTACATCGGACGCAACGTGGCTTTCGGCGTGCGCGAGCACGCCATGGGCGCGGCGGTCAACGGCATGGCGGCGCACGGCGGCGTGCTGCCATTCAGCGCCACCTTCATGGTGTTTTCCGACTACATGAAGCCGTCCATCCGGCTGGGCGCGCTGAGCCAGTTGCGCGTCGTCTACGTTTTTACCCACGACAGCATCGGCGTCGGCGAGGATGGCCCCACCCATGAACCGGTGGAACAAATGGCCGGCCTGCGCGCCATACCGGGCCTCACCCTGCTGCGTCCCGCCGATCCCACCGAGACCGCCGAAGCCTGGGCTTTCGCCGCCGCCCACAACGGCCCGTCGCTGATTGTGTTGACGCGGCAAACCGTGCCGCACCTGGACCGGTCCAACGCCAGGGATGCCGGCGCCGCGCGCGGCGGCTACATTCTGGTGGAGGCCGCGGACGGCGCGCCGGACGTGATCCTGATCGGCACCGGATCGGAAGTGGCGCTGTGCGTCCAGGCCCGAGAGAAACTGGCAGGCCATGGCGTGCGGGCGCGCGTGGTGAGCCTGCCGAGCTGGGAGCTGTTCGACAAGCAGGACGCGGCGTATCGCGAAAGCGTGCTGCCCAAGACAATCCGCAAGCGAGTCACTGTCGAGGCCGGCGCCACGCTCGGCTGGAGCCGCTTCGCCGGGGACGAAGGCGTCGTCATCGGCCTGGATCGCTTCGGCGGGTCGGCCACCGGCGTCGAGTTGCTCCAACACTTCGGCTTTACGGCCGACCGCGTTACGGCCGCCGCGTTAGGGCTGCTCGGCCGTGGCGCGGAAAGCGCGTAAAGGTTGTCACAAAGTCCCGGTAAGTACTGAGTTAGACGCTCATTGCATGGTGTGGCAGACCCCGGGCGGACCCCCTGGTCTGCAGCCGACGCCCTCGTCCGCTTTGTTTCTTCGAGCGTTGGAACTGGACACGCGAGAAGCCGGACCAGGGGCGGACCAGGGCGTCCGCCCCACGTTAGTTACGCCGGCTGTAACTCTTTTGAGCTATCCCGTTTGGGTGCCCGGCATCTTACAATGTAGAGGTGATACCTAACCGCGCGAAACCCGAAACCTGCCGCTTCCGTCTTTCCAGCATGTCGATTGGCACACTGAGATTGGCTTGTGTCGCTCTGCTCGCGTTGGCTGCGGCTGCGGCGCCGGCGCACCGGCGTTCTGTTCCCAGCCACCACGCTGCTCCAGCGGCGGCGAAACCGGCCTTCCGTCCTTTTGTCCCCGGGCGCTATGTGGTGGTCCTCGAGGACCCGCCTGTGGCAGCGCGCTTTCCGGCGCCGGCGGATGCCGCGTCCCCGGCTGCCGCCGACTACCGCCGGCAAATCGAAGCCAAGCAGGCGGCGGTGGCGAGCGCACTTGCCAATCGCCACATACAGGTCACCAGCCGGGTGTCGCACTTGTCGAATGCCCTCTTCGTTTCGGCCGCTGGGCACCACATCGCCGAACTGCTCGCCATTCCCGGCGTGAAATCGGTGACGCCCATGCGCCGCCTCAAGGCGAATCTCAACCGCGCTCTGCAATTGATGGATGCGCAGACCGCATGGAACGCGGTGAACGGCCAATCGAACGCCGGTAAGGGAATCAAGATCGGCATTCTCGATTCGGGCATCGACCTCACCAACCCGGCCTTCCAGGATTCTTCACTCACCGCGCCGTCCGGCTTTCCCGTGTGCAGCGGCTTCCCCATCCCCAGCGGCAGTTCGTGCGCCAGTTACACCAACGGCAAGGTGATTGTGGCACGCAGCTACATGCAGTTGCTGGGCGGCGGCACCAACGCCAACCCGGCGGCGAACGCCGGCCCCAACACGGCGAACTCGTCCCCCGACGATCCGTTTCCGCACGATCGCAACGGCCACGGCACCGCCGCCGCCATGATCGCCGCGGGCAATACCATTACGTCCCCGGCTGTCTCGACTGGCGGATCTCCCATCACCTTGCAGGGAATGGCGCCCAAGGCCTACATCGGCGTTTACAAGGTCGCCGGCTCGTTCGGCTACACCAATGAGGAGGTTGTGAACCAGGCGCTTGAAGACGCGTTGACCGATGGCATGAACGTCATCTACATGCCTTACGGAGCGTTGGCGCTGACGGATGTGGCTCATGACTCGCTGGCAACCGCGTTTGAAGCGGCGGCCAAGGCCGGCGGGGCTGTGATCGTGGTAGCCGCCGGCAACGATGGATCCGACGGGGTCGATAACAACTACAATTACCCCAGCTTCAACACCATCAACTCACCCTCGAACGCGCCCGACGTGATTTCGGTGGGCGCCACCACCAACTCGCACATCATGCAGCCCAACTTGAGCGTCGTCGCCGCCAGCGCGCCCTCCAACCTCAAGAACATCGTGGCGCTGCCAGGCGATGAATATTATTTCTTCCCTTCCGACGATGGCGCCAACACCGCTCCGCTGGTGGATGTATCGAAAGTCGGCGATCCCACGGCCTGCACCGCTCTTCCGCAGAACTCGTTGCTCAGCAATGGAGTGCCGGCCTTTGCCTTGATCGCTTATAGCACGTGCGGTTTCGACACGCCGGCACTCAACGCACAAAATGCGGGCGCGGTGGGTTACATCTACATTCTGCCCGCCGGAACGGCGGTTGCCCCATTCGACTACGCTAGCGCGCCAGCGGGCATTCTGGAATTCGGCCCTGCGGTTTCGATCTCCGCCGCCAACGGCATGAACCTCGAAAACTACATCGATGCGAACCCCGGCCAGCAGGTCACGATTGACGTGTCCGGACAGGAGCAGGATGTCACCACGCTCAGCCAGTACTGGCTGTCCCTGGGCGGCAGCGCGCTCACCGCGAACATGGTGTCGGGGTATTCCTCGTTCGGCCCCACGCCCGATGGCCAGCTCAAACCCGATATCGTGGCCACTGGAGGCTGGGATCCTTCCTACAGTCTTTACGGCGGCTTCTATGTTCCCACGCAGACCTACGATGCATACGACGGGTTTCTGTACAGCGCCAACGGATTCATGGCCGTGGATGGCACGAGTTATTCGGCAGCCCTGGTCGCCGGCGCCGCGGCGCTGGCGATTCAAGCGCACCCCGGGTTGCGGGGCACGCAGGTGCGATCGTTAATCGTCAATTCGGCGACCCAGACCGTAATCACGGACGATTCCGATTTTCCAGTGGACGCCCAATGGCTCGGCGCCGGCATGCTGGACGCAGGGGCTGCCACCAACGCCACGCTCACCGCCGAGCCGGCCACCGTCTCATTCGGCATTCTGCAATCCAGCCCGCTCTCGATTTCGAAGACCATCGCCGTTACCAACCTTGCCTCGAATTCGGTGACGCTGTCTCCAAAGATCTCCTGCTGTACGATCAACGGCAACCTTAACTCACTGACAGGCGCCACAGTTGCGGCCACCCCTTCCAGCTTCACGCTGGCCGCCGGGGCAAGTTCGACTGTGACGGTCAGCCTTTACGGCACGGTGCCCTCCGCCGGCGAATATTCCGGCAGCGTTACGCTGGGTGGATCGCTGCGCATTCCCTTCATGATGCTGGTCGGCGCGGGGACCAATTGCAGCGTGGCAACGGATGGTTGTAACATCGAACCGAACTTCACTCCGGAAGTCACGATTCTCGAAGGCCCGCCCAGCGCGGACACCGGGCTCTACCCGTACTGGCAGACCGAGAGCGAATTCGAAGGCTATCCGTACTTACAAGTGGTGGACCCGTACGGCGTGCCGGTGGCTGGCGCTTCGGTGACGTTCACGGCGTCGCCAGCCGGCAGCCTGACCTTGAATGGCGCGCCTGCCGCGACCGGGCATCCGGCTTGCACGCCGGCTTCCGCCACCATGACCATCACTTGCACCACCGATCAGTTCGGCTGGGCATGGATGGACGCGGTGCTGGGTACCAGCGTGAGCCAGCCGACCATTACCTACGCCGCCGCAGGCTTCTCGGATTTCTTTAGCGTGAACATCCAGACGCCCCCCGCCATCACCGTTACGGGGGGCGTGCCGGGCGTTGGCGACGCCGCCGCCGGCCAGCCCACCCTGATTCCAGGAGCGTACGAGTCGATTTACGGGACCGGCTTGAGCGACGTTGCCCAGGACCTCTTTGCGCTCCAATGCCCCACCGGAGCGTGCGCGTATCCCATCATGTTCGACGGCGTGAGCGTCAGCTTCGATGTGCCCGGAGCCAGCTATCCCGGCTTCCCGTACTTCGTCACCCCGACCCAGATCAACCTGGTAGTGCCTTGGGAATTGCAGGGCCAAACCAACGCGCTGGTCAAGGTCTCGATTGATGGCGATCTGTTCAGCAACGTGGTGAAAGTGCCGATTGCAGCTTCCGCGCCGGCGTTCTTCGGGTGCGGCACCGCGGTCTGCGCGTTGGATTATCCCAACTATAACGTGATCACCACCAATAACCCTGCCAAGCGCGGGCAGTACATTCAACTTTACGCCAACGGTCTGGGCCCGGTGACGAATCCGCCCGGAGACGGAGCGGCGGCTCCGTTAGCCGGACCGCTCGCCTGGACCACAACCACCCCGGTCGTCATGATCGGCGGAGCGCAAGCTCAGGTCACGTTCAATGGCCTGGCGCCCGGTTACCCCGCTCTATACCAGATCAACGTGCAGGTGCCCCAAAACGCGCAAACCGGCAGCGCGGTGCCCATCTCGGTTCAGATCGGCGGGGCGACGTCGCCCGCGGCTACCATACCCGTGCAGTAGCGGTCGGGCAGGCCTTGGCTTGCCGACGCCAGGTGGGGCATGCTTTAGCTTGCCAAACGCCCGCTTGCGGGCGCAGTTCTTGCACAGCTTCGTCAGCGCAGAGCCGACGCGCCCCCTCTGCGATCACGCGCCATCGGCAGTCCGCAAACCCAGCGTTTTGAGACGCTTGCCCCGCGGCACCCGGCGCGAGTGGCGCTTCTTGCGCTTACCATTCGGACGTGGAGAGAATTTCTAAGACCGACCGCGCCACAGCCGTGGTGGCTGCTGCCGCTCACGAGTTCAACGACGAATTGACCGTGATCCTGAATGCCGTCGCCCTATCGCTGGAAGCTCTGCCGCCGGCGCATCCCCTTTATCCCGGCCTGATCGAGGCTCAATGCGCAGCCCATCGTTGCGCGCGGAGGGCGGAGGGCATGCTCTGCTTCAGCGCGCGGCGTGGGCTTCGCCCCGCACCGTCCTGTGTGGAAGCGCTGCTCTGGCCGTGAAGTGGGGCGTAGCGCCGGCGGTCTCTGCCGCCGGTGTTTTTTCTTTGTTTGTATTTCGTTTTTTTCTTTGTCTTTATTCTATGCACCTGCCAGCGCCGCCTCCCGCCCTGCACAAGACACCGGCGGCAAGACCGCTCCGGGGCTAACCGCGCTCGCCGCGCCGGGGGATTGCGCGCCGGTTAGTGTAAACTGAATTGTTGCCTCTCTTATGACTTCGGTTGCTCCCAGGGAAATCGTCAGCGCGCACAGCCCGGATTCCGATGATGCCTTCATGTTTTACGGGCTGGCCACCAAGAAGGTGCGATCGTCCAAAGTGACGTTCCGCCACGTGCTGGAGGATATCGAGAGCCTCAACCGGAAGGCCGTGGAAGGCCTCTACGACTTGAGCGCGATCTCCTACCACGCGTATCCGTACGTAGCCGACAAGTATGTGTTGATGGCCAGTGGGTCGAGTATCGGCGACGGGTACGGTCCGCTGATCATCGCCATGCGGCCGATGGAGCCGGCGGAAGTAAAGGGCAAGCGCATCGCCATCCCGGGCAAGCTCACCACCGCCTATTTGGCGGCCAAGCTGTTTGAGCCGGATTTTGAAGCGGTGGTGACACCGTTCGACCAGATCACCACCGCCGTGCGCGATCACGCGGTGGATTGCGGCCTGATCATTCACGAAGCCCAGTTGACCTTTGACCGCGAAGGGTTTCACCGCATCGTAGACCTGGGGCGCTGGTTCAAGGCAACCTGCGGGCTGCCCCTGCCGCTGGGCGGCAACGTGCTGCTGCGCTCGCTCGGCGCGGAAATGCAGAGCGAGTGCTGCCGCCTGATGCGGGAGAGCATCCAGTACGCCCTAGACAACCGCGACGAAGCGCTCGAGTACGCCTTGCAGTTCGCCCGCGACATGGAGCCGCGGCTGGCCGAGAAATTCATCGGCATGTACGTCAACCACTACACCCTGGACGGTGGAGAGTTGGTCCCGAAGGCCGCCCAAAAGCTGCTCGACATGGGCTTCGAGGCGGGCCTCATCCCGAAGCGGGTGGAAGTGGAATTCGTGCGCTAGGGCAGAGGTAGGACAGACGATCGGTTTTTGCCGTCTGTCAAGTTCGCGCTTTACCGGGGAAGGGAGGGTGCCATGCGATCTCGGCACGTTTCGATTGGCTGTGCCGCTTTTCTCACCGTTCTCGCTCAGGTGGCGGGCTGCCAAGCTCCGTCGAGCGCCGCCCCAACTCAGGCCGCAAAAGAATGGGAACCCGGTCCGCGCACCGCACAGGAACTGGAACAGCGCGATGGTAAGATCGACAACCCGATCGTCATTCGGTACCTGCAACGCCTCGAGAACAGAATCGCGAGCGCCACTGGCGCGCCGCCCGCGGAAATTCGCCTGACGCGGAGCCCCGATCTTTATGTGTCGCTGCCGGACACTCGCGTTCTCTACATCAGCGCCGGCCTGCTGCAACGGATCGAAAGCGAAGCGGAGCTGGCTGGCTTGCTGGCGCATGAGCTGGCGCACGCGCAGGCGGCAACTGCCGAAGGCCAGGGGACCGGGATCTTGCGCGAGGGCTGTGTCCTTCAGTCCAAACTGGCACCAGCCGGGAACCAGAATGCGCGCGAACGCGAGATGCAGGCGACTACGGCAGCCACCGGCTACCTGAAAGCCGCCGGTTACGATCCGGCCGGCGTTTTGGACCTTTTTTCGAAGCTGGCCTATGAGCACCCCGATTGGGCCAAGGCAATTGTCCCCGAAGATCTGCTGGCGCTGCGGGCAAAAACGGAAGCCGAAGCCATGCCACCGGGCGGTTACCGGATCGGCAGCTCCGATTTTGAGCAGGCGCATGCGATTCTGGTTACGGTTCTGTCTCGAAGCCGCTGATCCGATCGGGCCGAGCCCTGCGTTTGCCGCTTCCTCAGCATCCTTCCCAGGGGCGCGATACAGTAGAAGTATGCGCGTGTACTCAGCCTTGCTCCTGGCGTTTCTGACCGTGTCCGGTGCGTCCGGGCAGGCCAATCTCCGGCCCAAGGACGTTCGCGATATCGCTCGCGCCGGTTCCAGCGCCATCCCGAAGTTGCAGGAACTGCTTTCCAATCCGGCACCCGACGTGCGGGCCGAAGCCGTCCGCCAGATCACCGAGATTGGGCCGCCGCACAGCCTGGATCCGCTGATCCAAGCCAGCCGCGACGGCGATCCCATGGTCCAGATGCTGGCTGCCGATGGCCTGGTCAATTACTACGTGCCGGGTTACCTGAAACGGGGCGTCAGCGGAACCATCGAACGCGTGGGGACGGGCATCAAGAGCAAGTTTACCGACACCAACGACCAGGCGGTGGACGCTTACATGGCGGTGCGCCCCGATGTGATCGCCGCCCTGGCCGCACAGTTGCGCTCCGGCAATATGGATGTCCGCGCCAACGCCGCCCGCGCCGAAGGCGTCCTGCGCGGCAAGGCGGCGGTAGGCGATTTGGTTGCCGCTTTACGTTCCAAGGATTCCACCTTGATCTACGAATCGCTGGTGGCTCTCGAAAAGATCGCCGATCAATCGGCCGGGCCGGCGGTGGATTTCCTACTGCGCGACTTCGATCTCAAAGTGCAGATGGCAGCCATCGAAACCGTCGGTATCCTGCGCGACACCGGCGCCGTGGCGGCGCTGGCCGACGTCGTCGGCGCGACCGACAACCTCAAGGTGAAGCGCGCCGCGTTGACCTCCCTCGCCATGCTGCCCAACCCGGCCTTTCGCGGCATCTTTCAGCAGTATTTCCACGATAAGGACGAGAAACTGCGCGGGGCGGCGGCCGAGGGACTGGGGCGGCTGAAGAATCCGCTCGATCTGCCCGCGCTGCAGCAGGCCTGGAAGGACGAAGGCAAGCCCGGACCGCGGCTGTCGCTGGCCTTCGCTCGGGTGATGCTGGGGATCACCGAGATAAGCCAGTTCAGCCCCTTGCAGTTGCTCATCAATAATCTGAACATGGCGTCTTATAGCGGCGTGGCCTTCCCCTACCTGGTGGAGCTGGCGCGGGATGCGCAGGTGCGGGCCGCGCTCTATATGGCGATCGGGACCGGAACCAAGGACGAGAAGATCGGCCTGGCGCGCGCCCTCGGCGCCAGCGGCGACCAGGAATCCATTGCGCAGTTGAAAAAGCTGGCGGACGACCCCGACCCAGCCGTCGCGCAAGCTGCCATCGCCGCCACGCGCAACATCCAGGCCCGGATGTAATCCAAAGGAACCCAACCGGCGAAACCGGTGCGGCTTACTTGGCTTTCTTCTGTTTCTGCTGGCCGACGCGGATCTTGAAGTGCAACTGTTTGGCTTCCTGGAACGCCTTGTGATCGTGGCGCGCCACGGTATCCGCCAGGTACTTCGAAACGTCGGTATCCTTCGGCAGAACCGCCATCACCGTGAAGCTCTCATTGCAGGTCGGGCAGAACGGCCGGAACCGTTTCACATTCGGAATCGCCATAACCCTCAGTGTAGCAAAACGGCCCGTTCCAGGCCACTTACCGTCATAATCCGTCATAATCGGCGGCTGATTCGCGAAAACGAAGATGAACACGGATCAGCCAACTCTTTTCAATCTGTGTTCGTCTGTTTGCGGCTGCGAGGATTTGCGCCATAATCGAATCAAGCTGCGTTGTGACGGGTGGGAGAGGGAAGAGGCGCGGCGAAGCTCGATGTCAACGGTATCTCAATTTGGCGTGTCCGGCCGCTCGGCCTGGCTGGTTTATGGTGGCGTGCTACTTGCCTGCGTGGCTCCGCTCGCGGCGCAGGAATTGATGCCAGGCGAGACGCCGGGCGGCCTGGTCCGCCTGTTCTCGGTCGACGGGGCGGTGCTGGAATCGCAGGAAGCCCGCAAGGACCTGCCGTGCACGGTAACTCCCAACAAGCCTGCGTTGGGATTCGACCTGAAATTCCACGCCGGGTATGAAGTCGGCGTTCCGCTCCAGGAACTGGCCGGCGACGGCAACCAGCTCACCATGGTCTTTCGCGTGATTCCCGAGGACCATGCCAGCGGTCCGGTCTATTTCGCCCAACATTTCTCGGTGCCGGCTCTCGACGACGTGGATCGCGGGCCCGCCTTTCTGCAGGGGGCCTTCGACATCGGCGAAGGCAAGTACCATATCGATTGGCTGATGCGCGATCGCGCCGAGCGCGTCTGCTCCTTCCATTGGGACGCCGAGGCCGCGCTGCCCCCGCGCGACCGCCAAATCGCCCTCGGTATCGCAGCCGGCGCCGTGCGGCAGTTCGAGACCGAAACCTTCAAGCCCGAACCGCCGGTCGAGCGGAAGCACGGCGATTCGCCGCTCAAGGTGAAGGTGATCGTCAATTTCGCGCCCCAGGATTCCGCCGCGGCGTCCCTGCAACCGATCGAAACCAGCGCCCTGGTTTCCATTCTGCGCGGCATCGCCCGCGAACCGCGCATTGCGAGGTTCTCCCTGGTGGCGTTCAACCTGGAAGAGCAGAAGGTGATCTACCGCCAACCCGAGGCTGCGGAGATCGATTTTCCGGCGCTGGGCCGCGCTCTGCACGCGCTCAACCTGGGCACCACCGATCTCAAGCGGTTGGCACAGAAGCACCCCGGTTCGGAGTTCCTGGCCGGCCTGATCTCCACCGAAGTGAGCCAGGCAAAGGACAGTCCCGACGCGGCGATTTTCGCCGGCCCCAGGCTGGGCGTGGAAGACACGATTCCCGCCGACGCCCTAAAGCAACTTTCCGACCCGAAGTTCCCCGTCTTCTACATGAGCTACAATTTGAATCCGGCCACGGTCCCTTGGCGCGATGCCATCGGAAGCGCCGTTAAGTATTTGAAGGGCATGGAATTCACCATCAGCCGGCCGCGTGACTTGTTCTTTGCCTGGAACGAGATCATAGGCCGCATCGTGAAGGGCAAATCGGGCGCTACGGTTGCGGGTAACGCGCCCTCTCAATAAAACGTCAAACGCATTAGTCCATGCGAATCGCCGCCATCGCGCTGCTCGCCGGTCTGCCTTGCCTGGGGCAGCAGTTGGGGCTTATGGAGAACCTGGCCCCCAACCTGCCCACCCCGCAGTTGGTGGTGCAGAAGATGCTCGAGGCCGGACACGTGAAGGCCGGCGAAACCGTCTACGACCTGGGCAGCGGTGACGGGCGGATTCTGATCGCCGCCGTGCAGCAGTTCGGCGCGCGCGGAGTGGGCATCGAGATTCTGCCCGAGTTGTGCCGGAAATCGCGCCAGCACATCAAGGAACTCGGTCTGGAGGACAGAATCACCATTGTGGAAGGCAGCGCCCTCCACGCCGATCTGCGGCCGGCCGACGTGGTCACCATGTGCCTGCTCACCGCCTCCAATGAGCGCTTGCGCCCCATCCTCGAAAAGTCCCTCAAGCCGGGAAGCCGGGTCGTCACCAACGAGTTTCCCGTCAAAGGCTGGCGCCCCTTCGCCGTCGCCCACGTCCGCGAAGGCTCCATGGAGCACATTATCTACGTCTACAACATGGGCAAGAACAAGTAGCGGCTGCCCGGAAATACTCCTCTGTAGGATGTTGTATCGCAAGGATTTTCCCGGCCTGCCGATTGGGCGGTGCAACCGGGGCGCAGCCGCTCAATAGCCGTCCAGTTTCCTGAGCGGCTGGCCTTCCCCGCACTCGTATCCGCCGAAGCGAACGCCCGAGAATTCCTGCGCCGCGCCGCTGGGCCATTCGATGGTCAGGCGCGTGGCAGCGTCGCGCGGTCCCAGGCCGAAGGTGAGCGTCAGCTCGGATTGCGACAGGTAGCTGGACCCGGTTTTGACCATCCGCGATTGGGTTCCCTCGGGCGTAGTCACGCGCACCACGGCGCCGATCGCATCCCGGTTGGATTTCTTGCCGGTCAGATGAATGCGCAGCGCGTGGTAGCCGTTGGTCACGTCGTTGCGGTACAGGTAGGCGGGGCCCTGGTTGGTGGTGACCACCAGGTCCAGGTCGCCATCGCGGTCGAAATCGCCGTAGGCCAGGCCGCGCGCCACTTTGGGCGAGGCAAAACCGGCCCCGGCGCCGGCGGCAATGTCGTGGAAACGGCCTTGGCCGTCATTGTGAAACAGGTGCGGCGGCTGCGCGTAGCCCACATTGCTGCGGATGTGGCGGACGGTCTCGTCGATATGGCCGTTGACGGCGGCCAGGTCCAGGCGTCCATCCAGGTCGATATCCAGGAAGGCGCAGCCGAAGCCCAGGCTTTCGCGCGAGGCCTGGCCCACGCCGGCCTTGATGGCCGCATCCGAAAAGCCGCCCGCCCGCGTGGGACGGTACAGCGCCATCATTTCATTGTCGAAGTTGGTGATGGCGATGCCGTAGGCGCCGGAGTTGTCGTAATCGGCCGCGTCGATCCCCATCCCCGCGCGCGCCTTGCCGTCCTCGCTGAAGGCGATCCCGGCCCGCACCGCTACGTCTTCAAACGTGCCGTTGCGCAGATTGTGATAGAGCTTGTTGGGCTGCGTGTCGTTGGCCACCAGCACGTCCAGCCAGCCGTCGCGGTCGTAATCCACCAGCGCCACGCCCAGCGATTTCGAGGTGCTGTCGAAGATGCCGCTCTTGGCGGTCACATCTTCAAACGTGCCGTTGCCGCGGTTGCGAAACAGCCAGCAGGTCTCGCCGTGATAAGCCTCCGGAGTGCAATAGGATTTGCGGTGGCCATCCACGCTGCAGAACACGTCGCGCTCCGGCGACCACTTCACGTAGTTGCAGACCAGCAGGTCCAACAGACCATCGCGGTCGAAATCGAACCACACCGCCGAAGTGCTGAACGCCTCGCGCCCGCCCAACCCGGCCTGCTCGGTGACATCGACGAAATGGCCTTGGCCGGTGTTGCGGAACAGCCGGTTCTGGCCCACCGCGGTGATCAGAACATCGGGGAAGCCGTCGTTGTTGTAGTCGGCCACGGCCACGCCCATGCCGTACATTTCCGCCGACAGGCCGGCGCGCTCGGTCACGTCGGTGAAGGTGCCGTTGCGGTTGTTGCGATAGAGCTTGAGCGTGCTGCGGCGGCGCTTGTGGCCGGGCCAGTCCATCCCGTTCACCAGCAGCAGGTCCAGCCAGCCATCGCCGTCGTAATCGAAAAACGCGCAGCCGGAGCCCATCGTTTCGGGCAGATACTTGGCCCCGAACGCGCCGCTGTTCTGATGAAAGTCGATCCCGGCCGCGGCCGTCACATCCACCAGCCGGAAGCCCAGCCCGTTGCCGGCGGCCGGAAACAACGGCGCCGCCATGCCAGCCAGCCCGCCCAGAAACGAACGGCGGTTCACGCGATGCTCACCAGCCCTTCGCGGATGGCATAGACCACCAGTTCCGCCGTATTGTGGATGCCCAGCGTCTGCATGATATTGGCGCGGTGCACCGCCACCGTGTTGGCGCTCAGGCCGAGCACGGTGGCGATATCCTTGTTCGATTTTCCGTTGACGATCAGTTGCAGCACTTCCAGCTCGCGCGTGCTCAGAGCGGGAGCCGCGCTCGATTTCTCCGCCACCGCGCCCAGCCGCGGATCCAGCACCCGCGCGCCGGCGGCCACTTGTTTCACCGCAGCCACCAGCTCCAGATCCATGGCGTTCTTGAGCAGGTAGCCGCGCGCGCCGGCCTCCAGGCAGGTGCGCACATAGGATGCTTCGGCATGCATGCTGAGCATCAGCACGGCGGTCTGCGGGTTGTCTTTGAGGATCAGCCGGGTGGCCACCGCGCCGTTCATGCTGGGCAAGGCGAAATCCATCACCACCACCGCCGGGTGCAGGCGCGCGGCCGCCTCCACCGCATCGTGGCCGTCGCTGGCCTCGCCCAGCACTTCGATTTCGGCGTCGTCCTCCAGCATGCGGCGAAAGCCGCGCCGCACCAGCGCATGATCGTCGACCAGCAAAACCGTAATCGTTGGCGTGGGCACTCACGCTTATGGTATGCCACCGGACCGGTGCGGCTCAATACGCCCGCAATCTGGCAGGGCCGAAGGGGCATCACGGGCCGCCGGCTCACGGTCCGCTCGAAAGCATTTCACTTGGCCGCGTACCGCGCCCGCTTGGCGGCGACGGATTTGACGACCAGCGCCTCCAACACTTCTCGATCCACATCAGCGAGCTTCTTGATGTAGAGACAGCCCTTGCCGGTGGTGTGCTTGCCGAGTTTGGCGAGTAACGCCGCGGACTCGCCGGACCCCATCAGGCCATAGAGAACGGTGGCGGCCTTGCGCGGCGAAAAACCCGCCATCGGCATATCGCCCTCGCGCCCGCTTTCGTACGTATAGTGGTGGCTGCCGAAACCGATGATCGAGGGCCCCCACATCTTCGGCTTTTCGCCGGTGGCGCTCTGCATCAACTTGACGAGCGCCTTGGCATCCGCGCGCCGGGTCTCGTCCGTGAGCGCATCGATAAACGCCGCGGCACTTAGTTTGGTGGGCTTCGTTTTGATGTCCGCCATTCCTCCTCCTTCCCTCTCCTCCGAAGGCTACCCCAGAACCAGGCAAGCCGCAACTCGGTGCGTTGCCGCACGCTCGCGTGCAGGCGCGGGACGGCGCGTGCTACAAAATAAGCATAGAGTCCGGATGCCGTCTGAAAGCGCGCAAGTTCCTCACGTCAATCCCTGGATTGTCGCCGTCGCAGTCATGTTCGCCACCTTCATGGAGGTGCTGGACACCACCGTGGTCAACGTGTCGCTGCCGCACATCGCGGGCAGCCTTTCGGTGAGCGTGGACGAAGCGGCCTGGGCGCTGACCTCTTACCTGGTGGCCAATGCGATGATCCTGCCGATGACCGGGTGGCTGGCCAGCCGCTTCGGCCGTAAGCGGGTCCTGATCGCAGCCGTGTTCGGGTTCACCGCAGCTTCGTTCCTGTGCGGCCTGGCGCCATCGCTAAGCATGTTGATCGTCTTCCGCGTGCTGCAGGGGGCCACCGGCGGAGCCCTGCAGCCGCTTTCGCAGGCCGTGATGCTGGAGGCTTTCCCGCCGCGCGACCGCGGCAAGGCGATGGCGTTTTGGGGGCTCGGCATCGTGGTGGCGCCCATGCTCGGCCCCATGATCGGCGGCTGGCTGACGGACAACTGGAGCTGGCGGTGGGTGTTCTACATCAATCTGCCGGTGGGCCTGGCCTCCATCGTCATGACGCGGCTGTTCATCTTCGATCCGCCCTACATTCGCCGGCGCGGCCTGGGAATCGACTACTGGGGCATCGGTTTGCTGGCCGTCTGGGTGGGCGCGCTCCAGGTGGTGCTCGACAAGGGGCAGGAGGCAGACTGGTTCGCCTCCCACTGGATTACCGCACTGACCGCGGTTGCGGTGGCGGGATTGGCGATTTTCGTCGCGCACGAGTTTTCGACGCGCGACCCGGTGGTGCGCCTGCGCGTATTCAAGGAGCGGACTTACGCCGCCGGCGTGTTTCTGATGACCGTGCTCGGCTTCGTGCTGTATGCCAGCCTGCTGTTGCTGCCGATTTTTCTGCAGACGCTGCTCGGATACTCGGCGCTCGATGCCGGTATTGCGATGGCCCCGCGCGGTCTCGGATCGTTCCTCATGATGCCGGTGGTCGGCACCGTGCTGAGCCGCTTCGACCCGCGCAAGGTGCTGGCCTGCGGCCTGACCGTTGCCGCCTGGACCCTCTATGAGCTGGGCCGCCTGAACCTGAACGCCGGTTACTGGGATATCTTCTGGCCGCAGTTCATCCAGGGCGCTGCCCTGGCGATGCTGTTCGTGCCGCTGACCACCGCCACCATGGATCGCATCTCGCGCGAAGAGATGGGCAACGCCACCAGCATGTTTAACCTGATGCGCAACCTGGGCGGCAGCTTCGGCATCGCCAGCGCCACCACCTATTTGTTCCGGCGCCAGCAGTACAATACGCAACTGCTGGGAGCGCACGTCACCGCGCTGAACCCGCGGGTGCGGGCCATGGCGCGGGGCATCCAAACCAGTATGATCGCGCGCGGCAGCGACCCTACCGCCGCCCTGCGCCGCGCTTACGGAGCCATCTGGGGCATCGTCCAACGGCAGGCCGCGGTGGTTTCGTTCGTCGACACGTTCCTGGTGCTTTCGGTGGTTTTCCTGCTCATGCTGCCGCTGTTGCTGGTCATGAAAAAGCCGCGCTATCAGACGCGCGGCGGCGCCCTGCACTAAGGGCCTGTCAGGAAACAACCACGCCACGTTAGAACAGTCGTTTGTTGCCGCCCCGCCTACTGCGCTCGCTGCCACTCCTCCTCATCTCCGTGAGCTTTGTCGTCCGCGGCGTACTTCGTCAGAAAATCGCGCAGCGGCGCAGCCGCCGCCGTCAGCAGCATTTTGTCGTTGTCGCGAGCCCGGTTCGGCAGTTCCTGCGCGGCCTGCTGCCGGAGCCACGCGGAGTCCAGATAACTCCAGCGCAGGCTTCCGCTCGAAGACAGAATCCGAATGAGCGTGTGGCCTGTAATTTGAAAATCGTCCGACGCCGGAGAGAGGTCCAGCAGCCGGGCTTGCCCCGCTTGAAACAGCCGGGCATCGAATTCTCGCGAACTGTCATCGCTGACATAGGTGACCGTGTACGCATTGCCATCCCCGCGCCGGATGATGCACAGATCGCCTCCCTGGCCAACCGCCCACGTCCCCAACAGCGTCGAGTCAAAGACCGCCTCTTGATCGGTCACCGCCGGCTCCAGTGAGATCAGCGACGGGCTGTCACATCCGCCCAGAACCAGCGCGCCCGCGAGGGCCAAAAGAATCGTCGGAAACTTCATATATATCGCCTCCACAAGAGAACAGCGATATTCGCAGCCGATTCTTGCAGCGCCCCAGGCGTAATGGCCCCTGGTGTGCTCATTCTTCTCCGGAACGAGCTCAAAATGCGCTCGAGTCGCACCGGTGCCGGTTGTGCAGTTCCTGCGCCGGCCGTGCAATTCCTGCCTCGGAGCCGCTGATTCTAATGGCGATGGGAATATGGACGTCGTCCTCCGCGCCTACCTAGAAATCCACCCTTTGCCGGCGTGTCACGGGGAAACGGCGATGGGGCTTTTGGGACCGGTTTTGAAGAAGCAATGGCCACGTGCATGCTCAATACTCAGTCGAAAACGAAAGGGATCTCAAAATGCCTTCTTACCGCATCGTGCCGGTTTGCATTCTCCTATTCTCCGGCAGCCTCCTGTTCGGCCAGACCGTGTCCTTCCTGCCCCCCGCAGGCAACGGCCTCGGCGCCACGGCAGGGATTGATTTTCGGCCTTCGTCCGTCCGCACCGCCGATTTTAATGGCGATGGGAATATGGACATCGTTTACTTCGCGGAATCAGGTTTTGCGCCCTATGCAGGAGTGTTGCTCGGGAACGGCGACGGGACTTTTCGGGGGGGCGTTTCTTTGGCTAACTCATTTGATCACGGCGGCTCCGTCCTCGTCGCTGATTTCAACGGAGACGGCAAGCCCGATGTCGCCTTCTATGTTGGAGGGTCCCTGGCGGTATACCTCGGCGTGGGTGACGGCACGTTTAGCGGGCCCTTCGGCATCTCCGGTGGTTTGTGGGGCGCCCCCTCGGCCTGCTCCGGTCAACCCGGCCAACCGGTCGTCGCTGATGTGAATGGCGACGGCAAGGTGGACTTGATCTGCGGGAGCTTGGTCCTCCTGAATACAGGTGGTCTCGCATTCAGCGCAGCACCGACTGCGCTCGCCGGCAATGCCGTGCTGGCCGCCGATTTCAACCGCGATGGCCACGCCGATCTGCTGCTCGCCGACGCCTCCGGTAAACTCGCGGTGGCGTTGGGTAACGGCGATGGCACCTTCGGACCCAGCCTGCCTGTTTCCGGCCTTCTGACTTACAATCCGCAGAATCCGAACCAGCAGATCCTGGTCGGCGACTTCAATGGTGACGGCCTTATCGACCTGGTTGGCCCATCCGCGGACGGCACCTCCATCGTCGTCCTGCCTGGTCGCGGAGACGGAACCTTTGGACCCGCCATCATAACGGCGGGCGTACCAGGTGGCCTGCCAGGTCTCATCTCCGCCGTCGCCGATTTCAACGGCGATGGCAAACCCGACCTGGTGGCCGAGGATGAGACGACGACCGTGGTCGCAATCCTCACGGGCAATGGCGACGGCACGTTCCGATATCCCGTTCTAGTTGGTGCGATCCCACCGCCGTGCGATTCGTTGGTCGAGTACGGGCTGTCAGGGTGTGGGTACAGCCTTCAGGCCATCGCGATTGCGGACTTTAATAACGACGGTCGTCCCGATCTCGCTTTCGGCTCAACTCTGAATGTCGCCCCAGCCGAAGAGGACCCGGACGGAGCCGAGGTCTCGGTCATGCTGAACGACAGCCCTGGAAATGGCTTCACCGCGACCGGCGTTTCGTCCGCCATGTGGACCTGGCCGGTGGGATCGGGCTCCATGGTCTCGGCTTTCGGCGTGAACCTGGTGCCCGTCGAAGCGTCCGCCGGGGCCGGCCCATGGCCCACCACTTTGGGGGGCATCCGGCTGCATGTCCAGGACCGCAGCCATAGCGCCGATAGCCTTGCGCCTCTGCTGTACGTTTCACCGGGACAGATCAACTATGTGCTCGAATCCACGGATCCGTTCGCCTGGGTCAGTATCGAGCGAGTCGGGTCGCCATACGTCCCCCAGGGGCTGGCTGTGCCGATAGTTCCCATTGCGCCAGGGCTGTTTACGATGGACGGAGGCTTGGCGGCGGCGAACGCCGTGAGCGTAGCTCCGAATGGGACGCAGACTCCCGTCCCGGTTTCGGCGCCGATCGATCTGTCTGGTAACCCGGTTTACCTGAGCCTTTATGGAACCGGCTTTGACCTGGCCACCACGGCAAGATCGAGCTGCGCGATTGCGGGGCAGACACTTCCGGCAACTTATGCCGGCCCGCAAATGCAGATCGTTGGGTTGGACCAGATCAACATCCTGCTGCCGAAGAGCCTGGCCGGCACAGGTGAGACTTCATTCACGTGCTCATTGGGAAACCCTCAAAACCCGCCGCAAACCAGCAACGCAGTAAACCTGGCCACACGGTAATTCTGCGGTCTGTTTTCAATAACTTAACGTCTCGCCGTGGGACAGATTGGGCCCACTTCCGAATGGGCATCTAACATCTTGCTATTCTATCTATTCATGCTATTATATAAGTATGAAGGCGCAAACTGCCGCTGATCGCATTCGCGAACATCTCAAGAAGCAATTCCTGGAGCCAGCCCGGCTCCGAGGCGAGATTACGGTTCGCATCGTCGCCGGCGATATCCACAAAGGTTTAGGCCTGCGGAACCAGGTGCCCAACGTCTGTCAGGTGCTGCGGTCCCGGAAGTTCCTCAACGAGAATCGGCTGGTGCTGGAAAAGTTTGAAGGCCCTCCTTCCGGCCTCGGTACCACCGCTACTTTCACCTATCGGCTGGCAGCGGATGGCGCTACACAGCCGGAGCGGGAATCTTTGTTCCTGCGCCTCCGCGGCATCGCCAAGGATACCTTCGCGAGCCTCGGTGGCGGCGAAGAATTCATCCGCGGCGAACGGGAGCGATTCTACCAGCGTGAGGAAAGCCGTTGAGCCGGATCTACTGGGACACGATGTTGTTCGTGTACTGGTTCGAAGACAATCCGCAATACGCGGCCCGCGTGGAAGAGATTTACCGCAAGATGCGGCAGCGGAAAGACAAGCTCCTCACGAGCGCGTTCACGGTGGGCGAAATCCTGGCGGGATCTTACCGGCGCGGTCAAGCCGATGAAGGCCGCAACATCCGCCAGTTGTTTGAGTCCTTCGAGGTTGAGCCGATCCCTTTCGCCGCCGAAACCGCGGAGCGCTACGGCCAGATTCGCGGCAGCTCCCGTGTCTCGCCGGCCGATGCCATCCATCTTGCCAGCGCCGCTCACGCCGGCGTGGATCTCTTTCTGACCAACGATCGCGAATTGCGCAGCCTCGTCATCCCCGGCATTCACTTCATCGCCGGTCTCGACGTCAACCTGTTTTGAGCGACCTCCGACACCGCTTGCCCCACTCTACAATTGAATGGAGGGCTCACCGGGAGTGGAGAACAAGGAAATCGCGCGCGTGCTGTGGGAAACGGCGGACCTGATGGAGATCGCCGCCGAGGATGGGTTCCGCATCCGCAGCTATCGCAACGGCGCCACCGCGGTGGAAGGTTATCCCGAGCGCATCGCCGATATCCTGGTCGACCCAGCCCGCAAGGTCACCGACATCCCCGGCATCGGCAAGGGCCTCGCGGCGGTGCTGCATGAGATCGTCGATCATGGTTCGTGCGAGCGCCGCGATCTGCTGTTGCAGAAGTTCCCGCCCACCGCGCTCAAATTCCTCAAGATTCAGGGTCTCGGCCCGAAAAGCATCGCCCTCATCCTGGAGCATTACCGCATCAGCACCATGGATGAGCTGGAGCGGCTGGCGAAAGAGGAAAAGCTGCGCGTGCTGCCGCGCATGGGCGCCAAACTGGAAGAGAAGGTGCTGCGCTCGATCGCCCAGTACCGCATGCGCAGCGGCCGTTACCTGCTGAGCTACGCCGAGGGCGTGGCCGACGAGCTGGCCGCGATTCTGCGTGGCCCCGGCGTCGATAGCGTCACCCCCGCCGGCAGCTTGCGGCGCGGCCGCGACACCGTGGGCGATCTCGACCTGCTGGTCACCGGCCCGGATGCCACGCCCGCGCTCGACCGCTTCGTCGCCTGGCCGCGCGTCGAAGAAGTGCTGGGCCGCGGCGAAAACAAGGCCAGCGCCAAGGTGGGCCGCGAGGGATTGCAGGTGGATGTGCGCGCGCTCCCGCCCGCCAGCTTCGGCGCCGCCCTGCAGTATTTCACCGGCAGCAAGGATCACAACGTGGCCCTGCGCACCCGCGCCGTGCGGATGGGCCTCAAGCTCAGCGAGTATGGTTTGTTCCGTTCGGATGGCGATGCGCGCGTGGCCGGCGAGACCGAAGCCGGCATTTACGAAGCGCTCGGCCTCGCGTGGATTCCGCCGGAGCTGCGCGAAAACGCGGGCGAGATCGAAGCCGCCGAGGAAGGCCGGCTGCCCCAACTGGTCGAGCTGGCCGACATCCGCGGCGATTTGCACATGCACACCGTCGAGACCGATGGCCGCGCCACGCTCCAGGAAATGGCCGCCGCGGCGCGCGACCGCGGGTATCAGTACATCGCAATTACAGACCATTCCAAAGCGCTGGCCATGGCCAACGGTTTGGACGAAAAGCGCGTGGTCGAGTTCGCCCGGCAGGTGCGCCAGATCAACCGCGACGGTCTCGGCATCCGCATCTTCTCCGGCCTGGAGTGCGACATTCTGCGCGATGGCGCGATGGACATCGCCAACGACGCGCTGGCGGAGCTCGACCTGGTGATCGGCAGCGTGCACAGCCACATGAACCAGGAATCCGCCGAGATGACCGACCGCCTGCTGGCCGCGCTCGAATGCCCGCACCTGCGCATCCTCGGCCATCCCACCGGCCGCATCCTGCTGCATCGCGATCCGTTCCCGTTCGATTTCGACCGCGTGGTCGCGGCGGCCGTCGCGCGCGGCGTCTGGCTTGAGATCAATGCCAGCCCGGAGCGCCTCGACCTGCACGGCCCGCTGATCCGCGCGGCCAGGGCCAAGGGCGCGCGCTTCACCATTTCCACCGACGCCCATCATCCCCAGCACTTGGCCAGCATGCGCTACGGCGTGCTGACGGCGCGGCGCGGCTGGCTCGCAAAAAGCGATATTATGAATACCCTGCCGGCGGATGAGTTCGCCGCCGCGCTCCACACAAGATCATGAAAATCACCTCTTCCCGCGAAGTCTACAAGTGCAACCTGTTTCGAGTGACCGAGAACCGCGCGTCCGACTCCAAAAGCGGCTTCAAAATCAAGCGCTCGGTTGTGCGCCATGCCGGTTCGGCCGTGATGATGGCGGTCGACGGCCAGCGGCGCATCCTGCTGGTGCGGCAATACCGGCTGCCGGCCGCCCGCTATATGTGGGAGCTGCCGGCCGGGCGCCTGGATCCCGGCGAGAAGCCGCTCGAAGCCGCCAAACGCGAGTTGATCGAAGAGACCGGCTATCGCGCCCGGCGCTGGACCAAGCTGGCGTCGTTCTTCGTCAGCCCCGGTTACGTGGATGAGCGCATGACCATCTACCTGGCCGAAAACCTGATCGCCGGAGTGGCTACGCCGATGGATGACGAGCGCATCGAAACCCGCTGGTTTCCCGCCGCCGAAGTCGAGCGACTTATCGAAACCGGCAAGCTGGATGACGCCAAGACTATCGTCGGCTTCTATCGGTGGCAGAAGAGATGATCCTGGGTAGCGCCGGCCTGCGCCCAGCCGGGTACAATAACGGCAAGCGGCCTTGATTCAGACCGCCGCATTCGAAAGGTGCCGCATGCGAACGCTCGCGCTTTCCCTGTTGACGATCGCCGCGCTGCCGGCCGGCAGGCGCGCGATGGCGGCCGATACCGCCGCCAATTTGATCCAAGCCGTGTCCCAGGCCGCGGGTAACGCGGGCACCTGGGAAGCCGATGGCCGGCTGGTCACGCAAGAGTCCGCCGGCGACGCCGCTACGCGAACCGAAGCTTCGTTTCGCATTGTGATAGAGCGCGTGCCCGCTCAGCGCGCGCGCATCGAGATTACCGGCGTCCCAGCCCCAGTTACCCGGGTATGCGACGGGACCTGGCAGCGGGGCTATCTCCCTGCCGCCAGCCAGTTTTGGGCGCGCCAGGACGCCAGGATTGACGCCTGCGCCGAGCCGTTCAACGAATGGCCCTATCTGGGGGCCGACCTGCACGATCCCGTAATCACCGGCCAGGAGCAACTGCACATCGGGGACCGGGTCGTCGATTGCACTGTGGTGAGCGGAGACTATGCCGGACCCGATGCCAGCCGCACCGGCAAACGTACGCTCTGGATCGAGGACTCGACGAAGACCATCTGGCAGTACCGCGTCGAGCGCGGCACTCCCTTCCCCACCGGTCTCGCGACCCCTTCAGAGCCTGCGGCGCGCACCTACACCCTGCTGCGCCAAACCCGCGACGGCATCCTGCGGCCCGACGACTTCGCGTTGCGGATCCCCGATGAAGCCGTGAAGCTTGCCGTTCCTCCTAGGTTGCGCCTGGGCGACGGTCAGCCTCTGCACGGCTTCAGCGCGGGCGGCACTGCGCCGGTCCTCATTCACAAGACCGAGCCGGCGTACACTGAGGAGGCCCGGCACAGCCACGTAGAAGGAACGGTTATTCTTTCAGTGGACGTTGAGCCCGACGGCGCGGCGCGTAACATCAAGGTTCTCCGTTCGATCGATCCCGGCCTCGATCAAAAAGCCATCGAAGCGGTGAGCCAATGGAAATTCAAGCCCGGCACGAAGGACGGGGTAGCGGTGACGGTGCGCGCGCAAATTCAAGTCAATTTCCGGCTGATAAAGGACCCGGCGAAGCAGCCGGACGCGAACTAAGATAAGGCTTGGTGGCGCGCGCGTCCACGCGTGCAGAGTCCCGAGTCATCGCGACTTTTCTTCGCCCCGGGCAACAAGAATGTCGGCACGACTGCCGACACGGCACGCGTGGACGCGTGCGCCACGCTGAACCTATCGCGCCGCCGAGCCTGCCCCGATCTCTCTGCGGTAGATCACCGTCCCGCCCGTCCGCCCTGCTTCGCGATAATTCCCCAGCCACCCGCGCAGCTCGGGATAATTGCCGATGGCCAGGCGCGGGTTGTAAAGCCCCAGACCGTCGAGGATGAAGCTAGGCGTGGAGCGCGCCAACGCCGCGCGCCGTTCGCGCGGAGTTTCCGTTTCGACCGGCGCCGATTGCGTCAAGTGCCGGTCGGCGGGGACGCCCGTGAGCGGTTGCGCATCCAAATACATGGTGGCCGCCGGCAGGCGCGTGTAGACGTAATCCTCCGGCCGGTATCCCCAGACGAATAGCGTGTCGCCCGGCTTCGACATACCGCGGACCAGCGCCGCGGCCGCACGGCTGTCGCGATCCATTGCCGTATCGCGCCAATCCCCGCCCCGCGCCGCGGCCACATACGCCGGAGCGAATCGAATCACCGGGATCAGCAACAACATACAAACGGCAACGCGCGCCCAGCCTTTGAGGAGCGCAAATCCCCGCGCTGCCAGCATAATGACCACTGGCAGCAGTAGAAAATAATAGCGCGGGAAAAAGCGCATGCCCGCCGCCACGCCAACAGCCGAAATCGCCAGCCACGCCACCCAGCGCGCCGTGGCTTCCCGTTTGATCCAGCACCACGCCGCCGCCGTCACAATCGCACCGTGGAAGCCGGCCCACCCGAGCGTGCGCAGTATGCCGTTGCGCAGCGGAGCATCTTCGAATGGCCTCGCGGCATATAGCCGACCCCAGCGCCACACCTGCTCCCAATACGGCGCCAGCGCGCCCGTGCCGGCCAGCCACGCCAGCACGCCGGCGCTCACCGTGGCGAAACCGCCGGCCATCGCCACGATACCCGCCGGGTTCCATAGCACGCACACAGCGGCCACCAGCGCTCCTTTCGGGTTGATCCAGAACGCGACCGCCGCCAGCACCCCGCTCCAGAACGGACGTCGGGATGCCAGCCAAACCGCCGCCAGGTGCGGCGCCAGCATCAGCAGGTCCGACGCCACTGGGATCGCCGCCGACGGGAAATCGAAGCACAGCGAAAAGCCCAGCAGCCCCGCCGCCCAGCGGCCCTCGCGCTCGGTCCATCGCTCGCGCCCGAAGCCGTACGCGATCCAGCAGGCCAGCAGGCCATAGCACGCGCCAGCCAGCCGCAGCGGCCAACCCGGCCACGCGCCGAACAGCAGGTACGCGAGCGCCAGCAGCGGCGGCTTGTCGAACCAGATATCGCGGTACAGCGCTTGGCCGTGCAGAAGCTGCTGCGCGCCGGCCAGCGGATACGCGTCGCCTTCCCACAGCAGCCCCGAGTGACACATCCGCGTGGCCACCAGCACGGCAGCGAGTAACCACCACAAGAGTCGCGATTGGCGCAAGGTCACCTTGCAGTATAGTGCAGACAACCTGCCTCGAAGAGCGGATAAGCTACAATTCGCCGCCTGGAGCTTTATATGCTGTCGATTGAATGGGGTGGGTGGAGGGGTTCGAACCCTCGGCCACTGGAACCACAATCCAAACAGCATGGGCACGCGGCGGTAAGCCACTGGCAGGCATGGGGCGTTGCCATCGGCGGCAACGGGCGGGAAGCCTGTTTGTCGAGAAAACCGCTACAGAACCACTACACTCACGCCCCCTGGCCCCGTCATAGGTCCGCGGCGGGCGCTACGCAGTACCGTCTAGCGATCCGACTGGAATCCAGGCGTGAATGCCCCGGTTTTGTCTCGATTTGGATGCGAGGAGCTCCATACGTCCCACCTAATAAAGCGAGCGTGTGCAATAGGATCGAGGTGCAAGGTGCGACTGGCAAACGAATTCATCAGTTTTCGAGAAGCTGAAGTTAAGAGAGAGACACCATCCCTAAGCCTGTCGGCTTAGGGTCAAGAGGCCCGCGCGAAGCGCGTTCTATTCGATGCACGTTAATTGAATATTCCGATGGATATTCGATGCTTGTTCAACCGTTGTTCGAAGGACGTTCAACGTCGTTCAATTAAGAAGTGCTCTTCCGATCGTCGAGCATGCTCTGGTAAGCATCGAGGAGCTGCTGACGCGCGTTTTTCTCTAGCGGCTCCGGCAGTTCGCGCGGTTGGTAATGGCGGCAGAGCTCCACTGTCTTGCGAAGGCTCTCGGCAAACTCGATGCACGGCGGGCAACCGGCAAGGTGGGTCTCAATCTCCTGACAGGCGCCGGGCGGAAGCTCCAGGTTCAGATACTCGGACAGGAGTGAAAAGACCTCCCTGCATTTCTCAGTGCGCTCATGCAACTCCATTCCATTCTCCTCACATGTGGCTGGGCAGAACTCGGCCCTCCGTCCGTAAGTACTCATCCAACTTTTGGCGGACCGCCAAACGCGCGCGATGCAAACGCGTCTTGACGACGTCTTCCGTCAGGTCGAGGATCTGGGCGGTCTCCAGCGTGGACAACTCCTCCACGTCGCGCAACAGGATTACAGCCCGGTAGTTTTCCGGCAGCGCGCTAATGGCCCGTGCGAGCACTTCTTTCAACTCCGATTGCAGCATCTGGCGATCCGGCAGCCGGGACCAATCGGCGATCTGGATCTTGGCGTGGCCACCCTCATGATTCATGGCGGGCAGAAACTCGTCCAGCGACAGCTCCTGCGATGGAGCGAAAACGCTCTTCCGCCGCTTCATCAGGCAGGCGTTTTTCGCGATTCGAAAAACCCAGGGACGGACCCGCTCCGGCTCGCGAAGATGGTCGAAACTTTCAAACACCTTGAGCAACGTCTCCTGCGCCACCTCCTCGGCGTCTTCACGCTGGCCGCACATCAGCCAACTGTATTGGAAAATCTTCGCCCGAAAGTGTTCCACAAAGCGGTCGAACGCCTCCGGCTCTCCCGCAATCAATTGCCGCGCAAGTTCAACTTCGGTGTCGCGTTCCAAGGCCATTACCGCTTCTCATTGTAGCGGGCCGCCTTCGCACCAGACCTTCGCGAGGGCCGTGACATAGATCGCTTCCCTTTCCTGCACTCAAAGATTCAAGCCGAGCCGAGAGGTGACACGGTGTCACCTCGGACGCCCAACTGCATCCTCAGCACTAGACCCAATGAAGAAAACACTCTTGATATTGGTCTGGTGGACGCTGCCGGGCCCGGCGCAAGACCCGATGCCGCTAAAAGACGCAGTTCGCCACGCGCTGGCCGCCAATAAGTCGATGGCCGTTTCCACATCGGACCGGAGCGCTGCGGAACGCCGCGTCGTGGAGGCGCGCAGTGGCAACCTGCCAAAGGTGAATTACTCCGAGTCCTGGACCCGCAGCGATAATCCGGTCTTTGTCTTCTCTTCCCTGCTGACGCAGCACCAATTCGGGGAACAGAACTTCCAGGTTTCGCCGCTGAACCGGCCCGATTTCCTCAACAACTTCCAATCGCAACTGACCGCGGATCAATCGCTCTACGACGCAGGTCAGACGCGGCAAGCCGTCCGCTCCGCCGAATTGGCGAAGGATATCGCCAAAGAGGATGGCCGCCGCACGCAGATGTCCGTGATCGCCGGCGTCGTCCGGGCCTATTACGACGTGCTGTTGGGCGCCGAGCAACTCAATGCGACCAACCAGGCCATGCGCTCGGCGCAGACCGACCTTGAGCGCGCCGAATCCGTCCGGACCTCGGGAATGTCCACCGATGCCGATGTGCTCTCGATCCGCGTTCACCTAGCCAGTGTTCGCGAGCGGCATATCCGGAGCGGCGCGGATCTCGACGTGGCGCGCGCCGAGCTGAACGATGCGTTGGGCCTGCCGCTTGACACGGCGCACACCCTGAGCGCGGCACTGACGCCTTTGCAACTGCCGGAGGGCCTCCTGGGTGACTACGAAAAGAGCGCTCTCAGCGAGAGACCGGAAGCTCGCCAGGTGAAGCTCGCAACCGGCTTGGCGGAGAACCAGGCGGCCGCGGCGCGCAGCAGCCTGCTGCCGCAGGTGGGTCTGCACGCCGCCTTCGAGGCAGACCGGCAGAACTTCTACGACAAGGGAGGCGCCAACTGGCTGGTCTCGATCGGCCTGCACTGGAACCTGTTCAACGGTTTCCGCGACAAGGCGCGCATTGCGGAAAGCAAGTTCGCGCTGAGCCGCAGCCAGGCCGAGCAGGAGCGCGCCAGCTCTGCCATCCGGCTCCAGGTCCGCCGCGCGTACGCCGATCTGCGCGCCGCCAATCAGCGCATCGAGGTGGCCAAAGCATCCGTCGCGGAGGCCGAAGAAAGTCTTCGGATCACGCAGAACCGGTACCAATCGGGAATGAGCAACGTCACCGACCTGCTTCGCACCGAGACGGCCGTGCTCGAAGCGCGTACGCGGCGCCTGTCCGCCATACACGATCAGCGGATCGCCGCCGCCATGCTGGAACTGGCAGCAGGCACGTTGACGGCGGATTCAGAAATCTTAAATGAGGGTTCGCGATGACGAGAGGTCACCTGTTCTTGATTCCCGCCGCGATCTGGCTGGCCGGCTGCAGCGAAGCGCCGAAGGAGAAAACCACCGTCGCCTCTCAACCAGCAGTTCCCGTTTCCACGGCAACCGCAGCCATCGAGACATGGCCCGCCATCTATGAAGCTACCGGAACCGTGCGGGCTCGCACTTCGGCCGTGATCGCCGCCAAGCTGATGGGTTACGTGCGCGAAGTGAAAGTGCAGGCCGGTGATCGCGTCCGCGAAGGCCAATTGCTGGTTATCCTCGATGCACGCGACCTGGACGTGAGCTCGCGCCGCGCCGAAGCCGCCCGCGAGGAAGTTCGGACTGCCGTGCCCGAGGCCGATGGCGCCGTTGCGGCCGCCAAGGCCAATCTCGACCTGGCGCAAGTAACGTTTGGGCGTATGCGGGATCTCTTTCAAGAGAAGTCGATCTCGAACCAGGAGTTTGATGAGGCCTCGGCCAGGCTCAAGGCCGCGCAGGCAGCCTATGACATGGCACAGGCGCGACGCGTCCAACTGAACGCGACGCTCGCGCGAGTGGATCAGGAAGTTCGTTCCACCGAAGTGACCCGCAGCTATGCGGAGGTTCTGGCGCCTTTCGCCGGCATTGTCGTCTCCAAAGGGGTTGAACCCGGCAGTCTGGCCGTTCCGGGTGCGCCTCTGCTAACCATCGAACGCGAGGGAGCTTACCGCTTCGAAGCGTCGGTGGAAGAGGACCATTTGGCATCCGTTCGTGTCGGCCAGCCGGTGTCGGTCACCTTGGACACCATTGATCGCACGTTCGATGCGCGTGTCTCCGAGATCGTCCCCGCCGTGGATGCCGCCTCGCGGACTTACATTGTCAAGATCGATCTGCCCACGCTGCCGGCAGTTCGCTCGGGCGTCTTCGGGCGCGCGGCGTTCCAAACGGCGAGCCGCTCTTTGTTGGCGATTCCGGCGGGAGCCGTCCTCGATCGGGGTCAGTTGCAGTCGGTCCTGGTAGCGGACTCTGGCGTTGCCCACACGCGGCTGATTACCGCCGGTCAGAGACTCAAGGACCGCGTCGAAGTGCTTTCGGGCCTCAGTGCCGGCGAGAGCGTGATCTTTCCGGTTCCGCAGGGTCTCGCGGATGGAGCCCGCGTGGAGGTCCGCCCGTGAAGGTGAAACGTACACTTGGTCCCGCTGGAAAGTTCGCTCGGGCTTGGATTGGATCGAAGCTGACGCCGCTGGTGATCGCCGGCTCGCTGTTATTGGGGGCTTTCGCGGTGTGGAAGCTGCCGCGCGAAGAAGAGCCGCAGATTATCGTTCCGATGGTGGACGTCTTCGTCCAGATGCCCGGCGCGTCGCCGCATGAGGTCGAGGAGCGCGTCACCAAGCCGATGGAAAAACTGTTGTGGGAGATCCCTGGCGTGGAGTACATTTACTCGACCTCCAGCCCGGGCATGTCCCTGGTGATCGTGCGCTTCCTCGTAGGGCAGGACGAAGAGAAGGCCATTGTGAGGCTGAACCAGAAGCTCAACGCCAATCTGGACCTGATCCCGCCCGGTGCGTCTCTTCCGTTGGTGAAGCCTCGCTCCATCGACGACGTACCCATCCTGGCGCTCACGTTCTGGAGCAAGCGGTACGGCGATTTCGAGCTGCGGCGCATCGCGGCGCAAGTGGATGACACGATCAAGCAGACTCCGGACGTCTCGGCCGTCGCACTGATCGGCGGCCAGCGCCGCGAGATTCGCATCACTCTGGACGCGCTGCGTCTTGGCGCCTACAATGTCTCACCGTTGCAGGTAGTGGGGGCGCTAGGTCTTTCCAACCGCAGAATGCGATCGGGTGAATTTGCGAGTGGCAACCAGCAATATCTCCTCGAGACAGGCCAGTTCCTGCGCTCTGCCGAGGATGTTCGCAACGTGGTTGCCGGCGTCGTCAACGACAAGCCGATCTTCGTGCACGACGTGGCTCAAGTCACCGATGGCGGCGAGGAGCCATCGCAATACGTGCGCTTTTCCAATGGCGGGGGCTTCTACCCGGCGGTTACGATTGCCGTCTCCAAGCGCAAAGGCACCAACGCCGTCACGGTGGGCGAGGACGTTCTGCATCGTATGGAGGCGCTGCGGGGCGCCGTGATCCCCTCTGACGTGGAGATGACCATCACTCGCAATTACGGGGACACGGCGAAGGAAAAATCGAACGAGCTGCTGTGGCACATGCTGATTGCCGTAATTTCCGTGAGCGTCCTGATCGCCATCACGCTGGGCCGCCGCGAATCGCTGATTGTGTTTATCGCGATTCCGGTGACGCTGGCGCTGACGCTCACCGTCTTCTATCTCTACGGCTACACGCTGAACCGGATCACGCTGTTCGCGCTGATCTTCTCCATCGGCATCCTGGTGGACGACGCCATCGTGGTGGTGGAGAACATCGTTCGCCACTGGCGGATGCCCGACAATCACGGCCGGTTGCCATTCGAGGTCGCCATAGAGGCGGTGGACGAGGTCGGAAATCCCACCATTCTGGCCACGCTGGCCGTAGTGGCGGCGATTCTGCCGATGGCGTTCGTCGGCGGACTGATGGGGCCGTACATGCGCCCCATCCCGATCGGCGCCACCGCCGCGATGCTCTTCTCGCTGATTGTCGCGTTCGTGGTAACGCCCTGGGCCGCGGTGCGGATTCTCAAGCCGGGTGGACACGATGAGGCCGAGCGGGAGGATTTCTTCACTCGGGCTTATCGGCGCTTCATGGGCGCACTCTTGCACCGGGCCGTCCTGCGTTGGAGCTTCGTCGGCGGCGTGGTGATGCTGCTGCTGGCTTCCGTGTCGCTGTTTTACTTCGGATTTGTCAAGGTCAAGATGCTGCCGTTCGACAACAAGAGCGAGTTCCAGGTGATTGTGGACATGCCCACTGGCACCACGCTCGAAGAAACGGCGCGAGTCACCCAGTTACTCGCCGATGAGGCGCAGAAACAGCGCGAGGTGGTCAACGTCGAAACCTACGCGGGAACGGCGTCGCCCTACAATTTCAACGGACTGGTCCGCCACTACTATCTGCGGCGCGGGCCGAACGTGGCGGATATCCAGGTGAACCTGCTGCCGAAGGATGCGCGCAATCTGCAAAGCCACGAGATCGCCAAACAGGTGCGCCAGCGCATTCAGCCCATCGCGGAACGTTATGGCGCGCGGATCAAGGTTGCCGAAGTGCCGCCCGGTCCCCCAGTTCTCGAAACGCTGGTCGCGGAAGTGTATGGCCCCAGCCTCGATCGAAGGACCGCGCTCGCGCGGCAGATACGAGACCTGTTCCGGCAGACCAAGGGCGTGGTAGACGTCGATTGGTATGTGGAAGACGATCAGACGAAGTACAGCTTGTCCATCGACGAGGAAAAGGCCGCCATCGCCGGGATCTCCGAGGATCGGATTACCCGCGTCCTGCAGGTCGCCTCGGCCGGTTACGCTGCCGGCCTGCTGCACCAGGACGCCGAGAAGGAAGATGTCCCGCTGACCGTCCGGCTGGACCGCGCCACGCGGTCCGATCTGGAGGGTGTTCAAGGTCTGAAGATCGCCGGGAGCAACGGACGCCAGGTCCCGCTGGCGGAACTGGTGCGTGTCACAAAGCAGGTCGAAGACAAGAGTATCTATCACAAGAACCTGATGCCGGTGACTTATGTAACTGCAGACATTGCCGGGGAGATCGAGAGCCCGGTTTACGCGGTTCTCAAAATCAGCCCCGAGATCGACAAGATCGCGATTCCGGAAGGCTACCAGGTCGAGCAGCATATGGCGGCGCTGCCGGCGGATTCCGGGCGTTACTCGATGAAGTGGGACGGCGAGTGGCACATCACCTACGAAGTCTTCCGCGACCTCGGCATCGCCTTTGCGGCGGTGCTTATTCTGATCTACGGGCTGGTGGTCGGCTGGTTCCAGTCGTTCGTGACGCCGTTGGTCATTATGGCCGCCATCCCGTTTTCGCTGGTTGGGATCGTGCCCGCACACGGGCTGCTCCACGCGTTCTTCACGGCAACTTCGATGATCGGCTTCATCGCCGGCGCCGGCATCGTGGTGAGGAACTCGATCATCCTGGTGGACTTCATCGAGCTGCGCCTGGCTCAGGGCATGCCGCTCGATGCAGCCGTGATCGACGCCGGAGCGGTGCGCTTCCGGCCCATGATGCTGACCGCCGCCGCCGTGGTGGTGGGCTCGTCCGTGATTCTGTTCGATCCCATTTTCCAGGGGCTAGCGATTGCGCTGATGGCCGGAGAGATCGCTTCTCTGCTGCTCTCCCGGATGACCGTCCCCGTGCTGTTCTATCTGGTTAACCAAGGAAGGAGAAACCTTGCATGACGATTGACCGTTACCTGCGTATGATTGCAGGCGCGTTTGTCCTGTTGAGCCTCGCGCTCGGCTATTGGGTAAGTCCGTACTGGTACCTGTTCACCGCCTTCGTCGGGCTCAACCTGTTCCAATCCGCTTTCACGAACTGGTGTCCGGCGATGACCATTCTTCGGAAGTTGGGAGTCCGCGGCAACTGAGAGTGGCAAGTTAGTTAGCTGGAGATCCAGTCAGCCCATCTCGCGGCGTCGGGAGCGATACGATAGGACCTGTATCGCCCGGTACAGATGATTTCGATTACCCGCAATCGCGCGTTGGCCGCCAACAGCCGCCTGATCCTCATGGTCGGCTTCGGCGGTCTGCTGTTGCTGATGGCCTTCGCCGAATTCGACGGCATGCAGGCGCTCACCCAGATTCAAGGGAGCAATAACGAAATCCGCGAAGGTTTTCTCCGGCGGACGCGGGTGCTCGACCGCATTCGCGCCGATCTTTACGTGTCCGGCACGTACGTCCGCGATTACCTGCTGGAACCGGAAAGCGGCAAAGCGGAAGGTCACCGGTACAGTTTGCTCGAAAGCCGCCGCGATATGGACGCGGCTCTGGACGAATACCGGAAACTGGCGAACGGCGCGGAAGCCGGGCCATTCCAAGTACTCACCCAGAATCTGGCATCCTATTGGAGCGCGCTCGAACCGGTCTTAGCATGGAGCACGGCCGAACGCCGGCGCGACGGGTACATCTTCCTTCGCGACGAGGTCTTCCCGCGCCGCATGGCGATGCTGGGGCTGGCCGACCAGATTCGCGCGCTCAACGAAGCCCAACTGAACGCCGGTAGAGCGCGGGTGGAGGCGACGTTCTCCCAGTTCCGCCGCCGCCTCACGTTGATTCTGGGTCTCACTATCGGACTGGGCCTGCTGCTGGCCGCTTCGAGCATGCGGCGCATCCTCGGCCTGGAGAACCAGACGGCCGCGAACCTAGAAGAGATCTTGCGGGCGCGGGAGGAACTGAAGGCTCTCTCCGCCCGGTTGGGGGAGGCGCAGGAAGAGGAACGGCGTTCGATTTCGCGCGAGTTGCACGACGAGGTGGGCCAGGCGCTGACGGGAGTACTGGTGGAGATGGCCAATCTCTCCACGCTGATCCGCGATGGCAAGCTGGAAGCCATGGCGGAAAAAGCTGCCGCGATCAAACACGAAGTGGAGAATTCCATCAGCGTGGTGCGCGACATGGCGCTGCTGCTGCGCCCTTCGATGCTCGACGACCTCGGCCTGATCGCGGCGCTCGAATGGCAGGCGCGCGAGGTTTCCAAACGCAGTGGCTTGTGGGTGAAGGTTTCGGCCGATCAGGTTTCCGAAGAGCTTCCGGAAGAGCACAAGACCTGCATTTATCGCATCGTGCAGGAAGCACTGCACAATTGCGAGCAACACGCCAGCGCGCAGCACGTTGAAGTTGCGGTGAGGCAGGAGCCAGACCACTTGCGGCTCCTGATCCACGACGATGGCCGAGGATTCGACGCACGCCGCCAGCGCGGCATGGGGCTGCTGGGCATCGAAGAGCGAGTCAACCATCTGGGCGGCAGCTTCACCGTGGATTCGACGCCAGGATCGGGCACGTCGATCGAAGTTGTGCTGAAGCTGCGCCAGCCTGCGGCGCCACCCGAGGGAGAGGGGGCATGAAAACCATTCGAATTCTTCTGGCCGACGATCACACGGTGGTACGCAAGGGCCTTCGCCTGTTGCTCGAAAGCCAGCCGGGCTTCCTGGTGATCGCCGACGCCGCCGATGGCCGCGAGGCCGTTGCGATGGCCGAGCAGCACACACCGGATGTGGTGGTGATGGATGTCGCCATGCCCGTGCTCAACGGCATTGAGGCCGCTCGCCAGATCACCGCCAAACAGCCTCAAACGGCGGTGGTTTTCCTGAGTATGCATTCCGACGAAGGCTACGTACTCAAAGCCTTGAAAGCCGGCGCGCGCGCCTACATCCTGAAGGATTCCGCGGAACACGACCTGATCAACGCGGTCACGGCGGTGAGCGACGGCAAGGCTTTCTTCAGCCCGGCCATCAGCAAGATGCTGGTGGAAGACTACGTGCGGCAGATGCGGGAGCGCCATGTGGAAGACAGCTTCGAGCTGCTTACTATGCGGGAGCGCGAGGTACTGCAATTGCTCGCCGAGGGCAAGAGCAACAAAGAGGCGGCGGCGGTTCTCAACCTGAGCCTCCACACCGTGGAAACGCACCGGAGCAACATTCTTCAGAAGCTCAACCTGCACAGCGGCGCGGAGCTGATTCTGTATGCGATTCGCAAAGGAGTGATCAGTTGATGGCGGCCCGAGCTGGCTCTCTAATCGCGCCGCTGCCACTCGCGGTGCAACCGTCTCAGCTCGCACGCCGCCAGCACAATAAAAACCAACGAGAACAGCGGGAACTCCACGCCATCGAACAAGACCAGCGCCACGTAGGTGACGCCGAGCGCGCCGATAGCCAGCGAGCGCATACTAGTGCAGAACTCCCGTCTGGAAGTCCACGTTGATGCGCTGCGCCTGGTAGTCGTACCTGGCGGTGGTGTTGGCGATCTGCGCGGAGGTAAGGTTGAGCTGCGCCTGGCTCAACTCTACGATGGCAGCCAGGCCGAGGTCGTATCGGCTCTGGGAAAGGTCCATGGCAAGTTGCGCTTGCTGGAGCAACTCCTGCGTGAGCGCCATGCGGTCATGGGCCGTGGC
>Ga0181530_10000894_pt1 | contig 38291 bp, 38 predicted proteins | sample PEATcosm2014_Bin_42_FD_119769 | JGI IMG/M metagenome (GOLD analysis project Ga0181530, IMG submission 119769) | Peatland microbial communities from MTU Mesocosm Facility, Houghton, MI, USA - PEATcosm2014_Bin10_60_metaG | ecosystem: Environmental > Terrestrial > Soil > Wetlands > Peat | place...
GTACCGAGAAAAAGAGATATACGACTTTGTGCTCAAAGAGAAGGTGATTTCCGACGATTTATACAAGCGACTGTATGAGATGTATGACTATCGGAATAGAGTCGTGCATCGTTTCAACATCTCCGGCATTCGATACGCTGATATTGCCGAGGTATGCACAAAGTTCGAGCCGTTGTATCAGGAAGTCATTAAAGTCGTGGATGTCTTGGAAAATGGACCGCACGGTCCACGCGAGATGAGCAAGGAGCAACACGCGGTCGTTTTTCAGAAAATATCGGACAAAATCGGATCATGATCACTATCTCATCGAACTCCCAGACCCGCGTTCGAGAATTTGGGCTGATGAGATAACTGCGATGCTAGAATCCGAGGCCATCATGAGAAGAACCGTGCATCTCCTAGCCTTGCTTGCCCTGTTCTCCACGGCGTCGGCTCAATACGTAGAGCCGTGGGGCGCTACCAGAGCACTCCGAATGAAAGAGGCAGCCAAACTGCACGACGAGCTGTCCGCAATGGACAAGCAAGTCCCCTACTTGTCTCCGGCAGAGCAAAAGTGGCTCGACGGCGAGCTCAATTCAGGGAACGGCAAGATTACGGACAGGTACATCAGGGCGACGGACTCGCAGGAGTACGCCGTCTCCACTGCAAAGTCGGGCTTCGCGCTGGTCCTTATTCCCCTCAATAATCTGAGCTCACTCAAAATGGCGTGCAAGGACGAGGTGCTGATGTGGACCGAGGTCGCAAGCAGGTTGCCGGACACTCAGCTCTGGCAGGCCGTTGACCACCTCGTCGAACGCAAAATAGTCTCCAAGAAGTCGGCGGAGGATTTCGGGAACTCATTCCTCGCCGCCAACGCCACGTTACGCTCGCAAGCTATCTTGAATGCAGTGGTGATTCCGTACTTGAGAGGCGATCTGAATTGCCAATGATGCGAAAACTCAATCTGTCCTCCCTCAAGGGCTTCGACAAGTTCGAGGCTGCCCTAGCTAACGACGGGCTGCCAGATATGGTTCGCATGCTGAAGTCGAAGAAGAAGGCCAAGCTCCTAATGGAGGAGGTCCGCAAGCACATCTTTGAGCTGGGCCCTCCGACGCCGCCAGGGAAGAGGACGGGCCGCAAGAACTACCACCAGCTTCTGACGTACCACCTAACAGAGATTCAAACCACGCTGGACACGATGAGGGACATCGAGTTCTACATGGGACGGTTCCCCTACGACGAGGCGAAGATCGCCAAGCACCGCCATCTGATATTCCACGTCCAGGCGTTCCTCAACGAGCTCTACATCCTGCACGAGAGGCTGCTCAGCCTCCTTAAGTTCGTCGAGCGCCAGTACAGGAAGGACCCAAGGCTGGACTACATAAAGGACGTGTGCAAGCTCCTGAGGAACTTTGTGACCGAGTCGATGAAGAAGGGCATCGCTATCCGAGGTCACCACGTCCACGAGTGGAGGCTATCGGACAACGACCACGATCGGCTCATCGGCATGAGCCTTCACATGAGGATGCCCCACGTAGAGGTGCAGAAGGCGTTCAGGGCATACTATGACTCGGAGTATAAGAAGATTCGGGCGCGTAGGCGGAAGTGGGTCGCCAGCGGAAACGAGGTTTCGCAGGAGCTTGTAGACGGCTACTTCGACGCGCTCTTCGAGCTGGTGTTCGACGCCAACGGTGTCATGATGTACCCGACCCGACTGAAGTTCTGAGGGGACAATTCGCGTAGCCCATTGCCGCCCGTTCAAGCCGCGAAGGATCCATCCGTCAGGGCGATCTTGATGAACCACAGAAAAGGAACTTGTTGAAAGTCGCCACCTTCAACATCAACAACATCCATAAGCGGCTCGACAACCTCCTGGCTTGGTTATCCAAAGCTGAGCCGGACGTGGTGAGCCTTCAGGAGCTCAAGGCAGAGCAGGACGCCTTTCCCGTGAATGCCCTTCGAACTCTCGGGTACGAAGCGGTCTGGCAAGGGGAGCGCTCCTGGAACGGTGTGGCCATTCTCGCGCGACACCACGTTCCCGTGCTGACCTGCACAAGTTTGCCGGGAAATTCTGAAGATCATCAAGCTCGCTACATTGAAGCGGCGGTTCAGGGAGTCCTGATCACTTCCATCTACCTCCCCAATGGGAATCCGCAGCCTGGACCGAAATTCAATTACAAGTTGGCCTGGTTTGAGCGCCTCATTTCCCACGCCGCCGAACTCATGGCGAGCGGCGCACCCGTGGTGCTGGCCGGTGACTACAACGTCGTACCGACTCCGCAGGATATCTATCCGACTCGATCGTTGGATAACAACGCGTTGATCCAACCCGGGAGCCGACAGGCCTTTGCGCGTTTGCTGGCTCAAGGCTGGACCGACGCCATGCGGAAGCTACATCCGGACGGGCCGCTCTGGACATTCTGGGATTACAAATTTGAACGGTGGCAGAAGGACAAAGGCATGCGACTCGATCACTTTCTGCTCTCGCCGAATTTGTCGGTCCAACTCGTGGACGGCGGTGTTGACCGATGGGCGCGTGGGCAGGAAAACGCGAGTGACCATGCCCCAACATGGATCATGCTCGATCTCAGGGCAAACTGTTAATATCTAAGCGTTTCGTTCTATGGATTAGCAATGGCGTATTCGCAAGACATGAGGAAAGCAGCGCTCCGCCACCTCAAGGCGGCTCAGATCCTCTATGAACGGGACGGCGCTGGCGAGCAGCCGGGGTGTAAGGCTGTCGCCGGATACCTCTTCGGCCTCGCGGGCGAACTTGCGGTTAAGGAGCTTATGCGGGATAGTGGGATGAATCCATTGCCACATGCAGAACGTCGTGACGATCCGTTCTTTGCGCATTTTCCGGTACTTAAGACGATGCTCTCGACGGCCAAGGGGCGCCGTGCCGGAGAACTGCGGACATTCTCTGAAGATCCCCGCTTATTCCAAAATTGGGATGTTGCGATGCGCTACGCACCAACCAAGGACATCGACGCAAATTGGGTGCAAACGTGGAAGGTATCTGCCGAGCGGCTCATTGAAAGGATGGGAACGGTATGAGCGCATCGCCTAAAGTCTTCTTTGACGAATCCCTGCCTACATTCGTCCGAGCGCTCGCCGAGCATCTAGGCGTTAATGTGCTAAAGCAAGGGCTTATTGTGCGCGACTCTAGTGGTCGCTTGCGCTTTCTCACTTCGGAGGTACCACCATCCGAAGAGCGGCGCGTCGACATTGAACAGCGGATTGCCAACGTTCTCGGCGCCTACGCGCGAAGGGACGGTGTGATCGCCTTTAAAGATGAGCCTGGCGTTCAACGACTCCTAAAGGACCCTGAGGCTTTCCCGATGCATGAGGGTACCTTAGCCTTCAGTCTGTTGGACCGTCGGATAATCGGGTCGGCATGGCTCAATACTCCTCAAGAGGAGACTGCTAAGCCGCCACGGATTGTCTTCGCCAGCCTTAAGGGTGGTGTCGGTCGATCAACGGCTCTCGCGGTAGCGGCTTCTGATTTGGCGCGGCGCAACAAAAATATACTCGTCGTCGACCTCGACCTTGAGGCACCCGGCGTTGGTGACATGCTTCTTGACGACGAGCGGATGCCCCACTTTGGGACTGTAGATTACCTTGTCGAGAACGGTTTGGGCGGCATCTCTGATGGATACCTCTCGGATTTTATAGGAACGAGCCCTCTGACCACTCCAGGCGGGGGGCGGGTCGATGTTTTGCCGGCACTGGGCAAGGATGCAATCGAAAACCCCTCCAACACGCTGCCAAAGCTCTCGCGCGCCATGATCGAAGACATCGGCTCCGAGGGTGTCTCCGTTCCGGTGGCGGTCCAGATCGCTGATATGATCAGGCGCTTTACAGGGCGTGATTCCTATGATGTTGTTTTGATCGACAGCAGAGCCGGACTGTCAGAGCTTGCAGCGCCGGCCATCCTCGGCCTAGGGGCAAATGTGCTTCTCTTCGGTACGGCTCAGCGACAGACTATCCAAGGTTATGCCGCCCTATTTGCGGGCCTCAAGCTGCTCGCCGATCGCGATATCATGGCTCAACGACGAGCAGAATGGCGGCTCTCGTTCAAAGCGGTCTATGCCAAGGCAGGTCTGGACGAATCGGCGGGCGCCCGTTATCGCGACGAACTGTATGAGCTCTTCGCTGACAATCTTTATGACGAGGATAACGACCAGCAAAGCAATCCCGACGCCATCAGTTTCGATATTGACGATGAGGACGCACCTCACTGGCCGCTGATAGTTCCATTCAGTCAAAGCTTTATCGATTTCGATCCAGTTCAAGCGCCGAGCCAGCTTAATGCGGCCTTCTATGAACAAGCTTACCGTCCGTTCCTAAACGGTATCGATTCGATTATTGCTTCTAGTGGTGTCGCTCATGACGAACCGGAGAACAAATGACGAGCGTCGACGCTGAGGTCGGCATGACCCGTATCCGTGAGGCAATGGCTGCATTTGCGATATCCTCTCGCGTCGAGCCCAACGAGACGATTGACATAGAGCGCGTCTTTTCCCCAAACACCCACCGCGCTGTCCTGGACATGAAGCGTCAACTAGTCATTGGGAATCGCGGCATGGGAAAGAGCTTTTGGACTCATGCTCTCACAAATCCTGCCGTACGCGAGCGTGTTGCGAATGCTTACGCGTTTCCAGCGCTTGCGAGGACCAACGTGGTCCTCGGTTTCAACGGCTCGACGAAGCTCAGCAAGGTAACGCCTTCAGTCGACGAAATCCAAGCGGCACATCAGGCCGGCACTGATCCTGCCCTGATTTGGCAGGCAGTTATCCTCCGCGCAGTCCAATCGCTTCAATCAGCAGAGAGTGCTCCGAGCCTCACCGATGCACTCAACCAGCTAAAGAATAATCCCCGCGCCTATGCAGAGGAGTTGACAGCTGTGGACGAGGCCAGTGCCAAAAACGATTCTTTTATCTTGATCGTCTTTGATGCGCTAGATCGCCTTGCCCATGATTGGCCTTCTATCAGGGGACTTACAAAAGGGCTACTCATTACTGTGCTCGGCCTTCAATCGTTCCGGAGTATCCGAGCGAAAGTCTTCATGCGCGTAGATCAGTTTGCCGATCCAGAACTTTTCCGATTTCCTGACGGTTCCAAGATCCGCAATGACTACGTCAATCTTGCGTGGCAACCGTACGAACTCTACGGACTTCTGTTTTTCGAACTACTGCGTCAAGAGGTTGCAGCGCCTGCGTTCGAAGACCTTGCCAGACGCCTAGATGTCCATTCTGCTTTGCCCATAAACGGCCGGTTTAGCGCTTCCCCTCAAACGCAGGAATTGCTGATTACCGCGATCGCCGGAGAATTTATGGGGAGCGGAAGTAAGCGTGGCCGTGTTTACACTTGGGTTCCACTGCACCTCAGCGATGCGGCGAACAATTGTTCGCCGCGCACCTTCCTGACCGCGTGGAAGACTGCCGCCGAACATGTTCCATCGCCCCAAAGACACGCCGTTGATCATCTCGGCCTTATTGAAGGCGTACGCCGAGCCTCAAACGCGCGATTGACAGAACTTGGGGAAGATTATCCTTGGATTAATCTGGTGTTGGCGCCACTCCGGCGGCAGTTCGTTCCAATTGAAAGGTCCTATTTGTTCGATCTTTGGAAGGGGAGTCAGGTAATCGAACAAATTCTCGAACAGTCAAGTGGCAAAGGATGGCTAGCGCCGATCGGCATAATTATAGACCACAGCCCGGATGCGCTTCTGCAAACGATGGCGAGTATCGCGGTGATGGAAGTGCGGGCGAACGGTAAGATCAATGTACCAGACATTTTCCGGGTCGAAGCAGGAATCCTCCGTAAGGGCGGCGTTGCGGTTCCGCGGAAAAACTGAAGCCACTTCTCAAGTCGATTGGTTTCCAAGTCGCGTTTGCTGGGATTACTGCTGAGAAGTCGGCTAGTGCAACGTGATACTTCTGGATCGGACAAACCGAAATTCCCCTGCAGAAGTCTCTTGCGGGGCTTACCTGCGGATCGAGTCACTCATTCTTGGTCGGATACCATTAGCAACCGATAGTACTTGCGGAGCGGTTTCACATCGGCAGCCCCGACAAGTCGATTGATCTTTTCACGAAGCACGTCGGCACTGTCGTCGATGCCTTCGTAGAAGAATAGGTCACTGAGCGAAACATCCAACTCGTGCGCTATACGGGCAAGTACATCGAATGGCGGAGTGTCGATGCGGCCGGTTTCTATCCGGGTGATGTAGTTCGCTTCCTTGCCGATCCGTTCCTCAAGTCGCGTTTGTCGAAAGGTTTGCTAGCAATTCCGGCTGGATCTCAGACAATCTGGAGTTAGGAGCATGGCGCAGCACAGTTGACATGGAGGGCCTCATCCAACAGCAAGTCGCGTGAGGTCAAGCTCAATTACACGTCACACGTTTCATGAATTCCGACGCCGAATTCTTGTGCGCCGACCGAGCAGTGGGTCGCTGGGGCCAATTACTTTCGCCCGCAGTGATGCTTGTGGAAAGTCCTTCGTGTTCAGCGTGACGATGAAGTCGGCATCTCCGTACTCCGCACAATCACAAATGTGATTGTCGTCAGGGTCAGGAGAAAGATTGCGGGTCGGACCGAGCTTAACGGGTTCGCCTTTAGCGCGCAGCGTGTTGACGATTTTCCCGATGAGAGAGCGCCGGACGCCAAGCCTGGCGAGCACTTCTCTGTACTCCTCCAGAATTTCATCGCTGATCAGCCAGACGAAGGTACGGTCTTCGACCCAGCGCTGCACGAACTTCGCACTCGCAACGTTGCTCTGGTGGACCGAGTCTTTCATTCCAGCGACGCCGGCGACTAACACGGACGTGTCCACCACGCCCCTAGACTTGCGCCGCTTCTGCGACAACGGTTATCTCCGGCTTTTCCTTCTTGGAAGTTCGATACTCCCGAATGGTACGCTGAACGTCCTGAGGGGAAACGTCGCCGATATCCTGCGAAGCTTCTTTCAAAGTGGCGAGAAACTCCGCCTTCCAGTTTGGCCGCTTTCGTCCCCGCGGCAAGTCGCGATACAGGTCAACTCGCTGCAGTCTCGCCTCAAGAGTCTCGCGCAACTGCCTGAAAGGAAGTCTGACTTCAACCGGGCGTGTCCAATATTTCGAGGATGATCGGAACACCAGCACGTCCGGAACCTCATTCTTGCCTCTCCTCACAAATTCAGAAAAAGCTTCCACAAATTCCGTCAGCTTATTCACAGGCGTTCCCAGGGCGAGTTTGAGATGGCCGGCAACTTGTGCCTGGTACAGGCATACCATGTCAAACAGGTAGAGTCCCCCTTGTCGCCGTGGCTTGACGATGCCGAACTGGACCAAATTCTGCAGTTCCTTTGTGGGCATGCCCAGTACCGCACTGGCCTGTTTCAGTTTGAGCTCGACTGGCTCCACGCTGTTCTCCTCGATTTATCATCTAAAGTTTAGATGTCAAAGAGGTCGAAGTCAAGGTGCCTTTGCGTCACCGGCGAGCTAGCAATTAATGCTTCTATACTCAATACGTTAGAGACATTCTTATGGGGCCTGGAGGGTGCCATCGGCTCATTGACGCCTCTCCTGGGGGCTTCTTCTCAAGCTCTTTAACCGCGCTCGTCTCACTTCACGCCAAACGGCCGCGCGGGCGGCGGTGTCGGTCGTCTCAAGCATTCTGGCAATTTCCTTAAGCCCTGCGGGGCGGATTTCATGGATGCCGCTTTTGGGCTTTGCAGCGAAGGTCTTTCAGCTCATCAAAGCAGGGAGCACATTGCCGGATGTGGGCGAGCAAGTGCGGGAGTTGACTGTCCGCGGGCTGTTGCGCGAGTTTCAGCAGGATTTCGCGCCCGGGACAGTCGATGCGCTGAGGATTGGGAAAGTCTTCATGCACGACCCTGTCAAACGCGTCGAGCAGGTCTTTTTCGAAGTCCATGCAGCATGCCCCAACTGAACATGGAGTCCAAGCCCGACTGCCATGTTGCCCCCAGCAGAATCCCACGATCCATGATCGGTGTCGATGAAAATCTTTATGCGCATTCACTTCTCGGCGCATGCATTGAAAATTTCAGTCCAGAGTGAGACACATTCCTATTTCGCCGCCATGTATAGGTAGGAGGGGTTGTGGAGTCCGGCTTCCACAGTCTTTGCGGGACATGGGGGAATTGAATCAACAAGCCAATCGTCGTACCTACCGCTGGCCTGGGGCGGCGCGAGAAATGGTGAGAGCGTATCTGAACACGCCGTCCGAAGCGTCCGGGCAAGGCGGGCATCGGGCCCAGGTCGGCCTAAAGGCGCTGATCACAAGAATCGCCGCAGTGTCGGGAAACCCTCGGGCAGCTTGCTGGAGGTTCGTGCGGCAGTCGGGCGTGACCTCGAAGCGAAGCTACCGGCGGTGGGCAAAAGCCGAGCAACAGAAACTGCTCGACTTGATCACCTCGCATTCCCTGCAGGAAGTCACGATGCTGCTCCGCCGGACGCCGACTTCAGTGCGCACTATGCTGCACCGGCTCGGAGCCAGCGCTCGCATGGGCCAGGACTGGTTCACGAAACACACTCTGGCGGAAGCGCTGCACGTTCGCGCAGACGAGGTGCAGAAGTGGATTGATGATGGTCTCTTGAGGTGCCGAATCGTCGATGCAAACGGCCTCCAAAGACAGATTATTGACGCGGAGGACTTTTGCGATTTCTGCAAGCAGCACCGCGGGGAAATCGTGGGACGAAGATTGAACACTGATCGGCTGAGTTTTGTGCAGACATTTGTTTTTCCACCCAGCCACACGGAACTATTGCCGGTCCGGGAAGCCAAGAAGGAACAGGCGGAGTACGACGAACAGATCAAGAAAGAAGCAGGTTGGGAAGCGGATGCGGAGGATGAACTGGATGCTACCGCTTAAGTTACAAGCCGCCGCTCGACCGAAACTGCCGGGAGCGGCGGCCTGTCCCCCTCAAAACGAGATTGGTTTCACGCGGCCGTTTGCGATCGAGCGTTGAAGCGTTTTCTGACGATCAGATCCAGTTGTTCGTAGAGAGCAGAAATTCTCTCGGATCGCGAGCGATATTCATCGAGTTCCGATGAGGTTATCGATGAGGGCTTGCGCAACGTGTCAATCTGAACGTCGACCAACCGTTGCACTTCATTTTTGATGAGGAAGCCTGGGTCCGTCATCATGAGCGACCTCCGACTGGCATTTTGACTGACTTGCAGCAAGGCCATGGGCGCAGCGTTGTGGAAAAAAACGAAGAACGCCAGTCCAATCAGTCCTCGCATTACCGGCTTCGCGAACAGATAAACGAAGAAAGCCGAACGGCCTTGAAGCCGGCGAACGACTTAAGGGCCGTATAATTTTCGCATGGCCGATCGCATTGTGTGCTCATGCGTCACCTGCCCGAAGTGCGGAATTTGGGTCGTCATCAGACCACAGAACCAGCTCGCGTTCAGCAAAGAAAAATCCTTAGCGATCTGCCCTGCATCGGAGTGTGGCAAGGAGTTTGAATTCGAAGCCAGCGAGACTCGCGTTTTCGAAGTCCCGCTGCCGCTTTTCGAGCGCCGTCACTTCTATCGTTCGGAATTGCAGGAAATTGAAAAATAGGTTCCCCTTCTCGGGCCCAGCAAGTGCTAACTGGTCGCCGCCGACCTTAAGATGGCCGGAGGTCCTCGTTCAATAGACTCGACGCCACTTGTCGGGATGAGGCTTACCGTCCCTCAACCGCTGGCGTTCAACCAGGATAGGGTCTTCCTGGTGCTGCCTGCGGCGCCTGGCTTGGTCGATCGCTTCCTCTTGTGTATCACCGCGACCAATCTCCCGGCCACTTTGCGTCGCGACGAACTGCCCTTCCTTAGTCTTAAACTCGACGTAGACGTTGCTCATGATAGCCTCCTCCTTTGTCGCTAAGAGTATGGCCTGTAACGCCGGACGACGCAAAAACCGGCTGGCACCGGCACGGGAGTGGAAACACCAAGGCCAGTTGTGACGCTCTACGGCAGATCGTTGCGAAACCCCGAACGGATTCTCTCGATCTCGCGCCAGAAGCTGTTACGAGCCGCCCCTGCCGAAACGCCGAAGAGTTCAGCAATTTCCTTCCACTCGTATTCGGCAGCTCTAAGCGTCAGAACGGCGGCATTTCTCTCGCTGAGTTGTCGGACGATCTTTTCGAAATCCAGGCGGGCGTTTACTTGGCGGACCCAAGCATTGTCTGCTGTGTGGTCTGAGAGTTCACCGGACCCTCCCACCAATTCCAGGCGACTCGCCTTGGCCGTATAGCGGCGAAGGGCGCGGCAGAAGGCTACCAAGAGAAGTCCGTGCTTCCGGGTGGACAGGGGCGCCCCGATCCGATCCAAGTAACGGGAGACCTGCGCAACGGTGCTCTCCATTAGTTCGGCAGCGGGGCCATGATCAGCGAGAACAACATGGGTCCGCTGACAGGCTTGTTCCCAAATCTCATGGCCGGCCAATCGCACGTCAGGCCGAATCGGCCTTCCCGCGCGATCCACGTCCCGGTCCCACCAAGCAAGTATTCTCCCTGCACGCGCCATCACTGCACCTTTGACTCACGACGAAACGCGATTCACGACGAAATGTGGAAAATTACATCCGGGCCAGACGGAGGTGTTCACATCGAGGATGAAGTCAGATTCCTACGGAATCGCTTCACGGGCCAGCGGGAGCGCTCGGGTAATGCGAGAACGCCCGAGCATGACACGCGTCGGTTCGATTACAAGACGCCCTTGGGAAGAACCTCCGCCGGCGGTCGGGAAACCGTACAAATTGCCGGGCTGGAGCACCGTTTGTGGAGATCTTCTGGCGCTTAACGGGACGCTATGCAACCTTGAGAATCGTTCTGATTCCACATGGGACTGACTAAATTTGTTCGATTTGAATCGACGAACGAGGTACGAGTCCGCGCCACCGGCGAGCGAAGTCGTACATTCTTGACAACTTGCGAAACATCCTACGTATGGCGTGCTTGATCTTCGCGGTTTGGCTGGCTGCGCGATGGCTTTCCGAATTACTCGATGGCTGGTCCCCACAACGTTTTCTCGCGGAAAGGATGATCACTATCCTGACCTATTTCCGTTCGCAGGTGGTGAAATTTATTTTTGGCGGTCGGAATTCTGGACAGACGAGAAACGAAGAGGGTACGAACACACTTCTGTTTAGCGATACCAACGAATGGCAGTGGCAGCCCGAAGCCAGAAGCCAGAAGGCAAAACCCTAATTTGTGGACTTTTGATCATGGGTCACCACATCTTCCGAGAGTGCAAGTATGCACCTTTGCCCGTCGAACTCAATCCGGTCGGCAGAATAGGCCGTAAGCTTGATTTCGCCCGTTTTTGCTCGAAGGCGGGTAATTACATTTCGAATCGGACCTCCTCGCTGAAGTTGCGTCACCAGTAATCTCCGGTCGGCAGGATCGTCCCATATCCTTAGTTCGTGCACTGTGCGTCCGAGGACCTCCTGGCGGGAGTACCCATACCGTGCCTCAAATGCTGTGTTGACTTCCAAGAAGCGGCCTTCCTCCAGCGTCGTGATGGAAAAGGCAACCGGACTCGAGTGGAAGATTTTCTGAAATTTCTCCTCGGAAGCCCTGCGGCCCTCCTCTGATTGATCGAGCGCGCGTTCTGCCTTTTGCAGGTCTGCTAATCGCTTTTCCAGTTCCGAACCATAGATCTCAGCGGTGGAATACAGGCGTGCGTTTTGAATGGCTGCGGCGGCGGGGATGGCAAGCAGCTCGGCGCGCCGGAGGTGGTCTTCAGTAAAGTGGTTCGGTTCCACGTGGCCGACGGAGAGAAAACCCAGGAACTCGTCAGAGGCAAGCAAGGGGACGCCAAGCCAGGAACGAAATTGCGCATGTCCCTTGAAGGTCTGCCATCCCTGTTCCTGTTTCGTGTCCGCGATCAAGATACGCTTTCGTTCCGACCAGATGCGTTGAAAAAAGGGGGATTCGTCCGCAACGAATGTCAGGGGACTGCGAGGAGACTTCTTTGCGAGATCGGGACACGTTTTTTCTCCCAGCGCCAGCCAGTGGGGACCACCTTCGGGGACGAGTACTCGGGCGCACGTATACGGAACCAACTCAGCCAGAGACCGGAGGAGCGCGTCGAGAACGCAGTCCATGTGCAAGTCCTGTGTCAGAGCAAGTGTCGCCTTGCGCAACGCCTCCGCCTCCGCCCATGCCGAGTTCGCCCGGGCAAGATTCGCCGCAACCTGATCTTCCGCTTCCTTGAGCGCGGTGATGTCTAGCGCGGTTCCGCCCAAGCGGGTGATCTTTCCGCTAGCATCTCTCCGGGGAAAGCCGCGGACCCAAACCCAGCGAAGTTCACCATCTGGCCTGACGATACGAAATCTTTCGTCGAAGTGTCCGGTCTGGGCCGCTTGCTCAAGCTTTGCCAGCACGTGAGCTCGATCGTCCGGATGAATGACCTTCTCATACGAGGACGGTTCTTCGATCAGGGATTGGCAGGAGCGGCCAGTGATGGTTTCGTATGCCGCATTGACGAAGGTGGCTTTCTTCGTCTCAGCGTCGATCACCCAGAAGATTTCCTGGATGTTGTCGGCCATCTGATGGAATTCCTGCTCCCTGTCTTCAAAGACAGTCCTTGCCTGGCGTTCGGTCCTGTGCATCTGGCGGAAAACGCCGGCCAACAAGAGGGCAAAGACAAGCAAGGAACTGATCAATGAAATCAGCAGCGCCAGTGCTACTCGTGGCGACTGAAGGTTGGCAACCAAAACGGCGATAACCAGAACGGCCGAGGCGACGACGAGAACGAGTGAGGCAATCTTCCACTCTCGTCTCTGGGCCCTCGCGCTACCCGGTTCAGAGCGGGGATGGTCGGATTGATCCACGGGAAGTGCCCACGTATGTGCCGTATTCTATGCCCGTTGCAGTCACAAATCGATTCAGACTGCGGGAACCAGCCATGATCGCCTTAGGCCAAAGTGATCCCGCAGGTGGCGCTCCTTTGCCGTGAGCCGATAGCGTCCGCACATCATCGTCCGCTTACTTGTTCCGCCGTGCTGCTTTCCACTTTGCCCAACGCGCGCGCTGGGCCGCCGAAATTCTCTTGCGTGCCGCCGCTGACATTGTTCTTCGTTTCTTGCCGGGCATCTGAGCACGCGCGACTCTTCCGACTCTGCCGCGCACCCCGCCGAGACCGCCAAGGGCCTTCAGAGCTTTGTCTAGTTGTTCGATACTGCGTAGCGCCTGATTCCGTTCCTTCCTCAACTGCTGGACCACATGAGCCAAGGTCGACATTGATTCTCCTCGGGCAGGAATTGTAGCAGGCCGTATGACCTCGACGTGGTTTCCGCCGCGAATCACCACCAACTTATTTCTAACTCCGATCGCTTTTCCAAGAGGAATGCCATGAGACTCCGCGGCAATGAATTGTGCCCTATCCATAACTCCGCTTCTTGCTGTGGCCGGGAACTCATGCCCAAGCCCAGGTTGATAAGACTCGGGATTCAGAGGGTCGAAGACCCGCATCACCCGCGAGGATATCGGGAGCTGCGCTCACCGGCCGAGATGCGGAAACTTCTGAACCGAAAGATTGTCCAGCAGGGCGGGATATGCGCCATCTGCCACGAAGACTTCACGGATTACAACGACGTCGTCCCGGACCACAGAAATCCGAAAGGAATGGGAGGAGCGTGGAGGGACGATCATCCGGACAATATCCAGGCAACACATTGGTGGTGCAATGGAGAAAAGGGATCAACCAGGGGAGATTGACTAACGGCTGGTCACTGCTGATTTTGCGAATTCTCTTGACATCATCGGTAAATCTGCCGATGATTTGTCCATGCGTTACCCCGGCGGAAAGGGCAAGTGCTTTCAGCACATCATCAATGTTCTGCCGCAGCACACCACTTACATAGAAACGCATCTAGGTGGCGGAGCTGTCCTACGAAACAAAGCTCCAGCCACGGACGCGGCAGGTGCGCTCGTATTCAGCCGCGTTGTGCGCTTGAGCAAAGCCGCCCTTCCACATCCAGCAGGTCATTCCCATACGATCGCGAGTCGGCTTTAGTTCGCTTACAGGTGTGGCGGTCGAGCCAGATCCACCGGAAGGAGAGCGCTGTGTGAATCTATGAAGGGAGATGCCTATGACGACCGCCCGCGCCGGGATCGTGATGCCTGCGCTAATGTGTTCGAGGCAAAAGGGCACTCTCAATTGGTTGGAGTGGGGACTGTTTTGGGCAGGGGATTGAAATCGATGGGCACGGCGTTCTTAACACCTAGCGCACGATCAGTAGTTGTGATGCCCAAGTCCTTGCAGCCGTAACCCGTTTTTTGCGGAAGTTCTTGGAAAAGCGATTCGTCAACTTTCACGTAGCTCTTTGGTAAAGGAGTGGCCGTTCCTTTCAGCCGCGCGGGATCGAAAGCTCCCAGCAAATCCGTCACATCCGCCGTCAGTGCGTCCTCGGGGCCGAGATCCGTCTGTCGTCCGAATTTCTGCTGCCCCAGTAGTCGGGCGCGGGATTCATCGGGCAGCAGCGCCAGTTGCGGCAGATTGAAAACTGCGTCAATGAATTTCACTACGGACGCATGGTTCCCCGTCTCGTGTGCAACGTAGTGTGTCTGGGCATATGGGGAAATCAAAATGAGCGGTACACGAGGCCCGTCGATGATTGCCGAACCATCCGGGCCAAAGGCACGAATCGGTGGAGGCACATGATCGTAGTCTCCCTCCGAGTCGTCCCAGGTAATGATGATTGCGCTTTGAGGCCAATAATCACTTTCCGCAATCGCGTTAATAGCCCTTGCGACCATGATTTCACTGATTTGTGCGTCCGAATATCCGGGATGGTCGTCGTCACCCCGAAAGTCGCATTGCACTGCCGGAGAAGGATGGGCAGGGCGCAGACCCCACATATTTCTGTACCCACCCTTGACGTAAAAGACTCCGTTCTGTTGGCGAGGCCGCTTCTTCAGCAAAACAAGAAAGTCGTCAAGTCCGTAAAGCTGCTCGCGCATTTTTGGGTTGTTCGCGATGTAGCCAAAATACTGTGGGCCGTTGTGGTGGGTGACATAGGACGCGTGGATCCCATTGGCATCAACGGGATCATCTTTGCATTCGCTCTTGACTGGTTTATCGTCATAACCTTCTTGGTACCAGCCGAATGGCACAGAGGCCTTTGTCAGATCTGAAATAAAGTCTACATCTTCGCGAACATCGTCCAGATCCTCAGAGTGATCCTTAGGGTGAAGATCAACCACGCTCCGAAGATCTCCTCCCTTCAAAGTAAGCGGAAGGGTTGCAAAAGTCAGGTTTTTCTGCGGACCTTTGTAATGTGAATCCTTTTCTGTTTCCCTATCCTTTGGGTTGTAAGGCATTCGTTCACTGCTTGTATCCTGGGCGGAGCCCCAAAACGGCCGAGCATCGTTCAGAACGGGGACACCAGGTCCGGAGTCCCCGTTGCCTGTGTATTCTTCCTCCGGGTGGAGTATCCATTGGGTTACACCTGATTGTGCACCGATGATGGCCAGATTTCCCGGCGTGGAAGGACCTGCCATCAATTGGAAGATGTGGTCAAACAACACGAACTTGTCCGCGTAAGCCCAGAGCAACGGAACGGTGTCGCAGTCCTCATACGCCATTGCCAACTCGCCGAATTGTTTTGCCGCCAGGGGGCTCGAAGGCTTTCTGAGATCAAATTCTTCCTCGGTAACGGCAAATTTATCCATCCTCGGAATGCCCCCCTGAATGTTCATCTTTTTGATAATACTCGAGTGAAGGTGATCGATATCGTCGGTGTCCGCGGCGTACTCTGCGGGCCCAATGCGAAACGGATGAACGGTTGTCGGGCTGCCGTTAATGTCGATCAACTCTTGATAAAAGCCAGGCGTCTCCTCGGGCGGACGGCTGAACAGTCCATCGGCTCCCGGAAATGTTCCGAAGTAGGAGTCGAATGACCGGTTTTCTTGATAGATGACAAAAACGTAGTTGATCTTCTCCCGGACTCCTTTGAGCACCTCGGAAGGCGACTCCGCGTAAGGCGATTCCGCGAAAATTCCTATCGGTTGTTGCGTCAGAGGCAACGCGGGCGGCGGCGGAATGGGATCTTCCACAACCAGTTCAACTTTAGCAGTCTTGGGCAAACCTGACCCAGGCTGCTGTGACCTAGGGATAGGCATGAAATCGAAGCGAGTGTCGCCAGCGCTGGCCTCAAGCCCCACGGACGGGGAACCGATAGGCTCGAAGAGAACATTGAGGACCTTCCACGTTTTTTTCCAGCGATCATCCGGGGGGTCGAACTCCGGTAGCGTGATCTCGATTTTAGCGCTGACCTGCCCGGACTGCACGAGGACACTACTTGAAGTCTTCGGCGTTGCCTCACCCGGGTTTTCGCATCCCGGCTTTCCAGGCTTTGGGTCGTGCCAGCACGTCCCTAAGTAAACGGTTACATGACCACTGACATTAGGTGGTGGCTCAAGCGTTACCAGGAAAGCAACCTTCTGTCCTCGTTCGCGGAGTGGTAGCGGCCTTTTCGCTTGGCCCCAAAACCATGAGCTGAAGACAACTAAGGCAACTAGGTAACTGGTTTTTTTCCTCATGTCACCTCCGACGTTGTCTTAACCCGTCTCAATTAAAGCATAACCTTGCCAAACGGCAACTTTATGTTTTAAGTCACACAGAGATCCGAAAGGGATGGGAGGAGCGTGGAGGAATGATCAGCCACACCGTCCCGTCGTCCTCTACCCCCAGCAAGGCACTTTCCTCCCTGGGTTAGGTCGAATAATGCAGGCCCCACAGATGTCGCGACCACTGATGAGGAATGATTCGCGTCTCCCCTCTACAATGCTGGCGTATGAAAAAACCCACACCCACTCCCAAGGATTTGTCCGGACTGGCCCGAGAGGCCAAGGCACTAGTAGCGCTGGCTTTTCGCAATGGACCAGTCGAGAATGTCCATGCGGGAAAGACCTGCCCCACATGCAACGGTAAACAAGAGTATTCTCACATCACTCAAGCTGAAATGCGGCAGATCATGAAGGCTGCAGTTGATCGTCTTTACACGTTCCTTGTGCTGAAGCAAAACGATCAAACGGCCTATGAGGCGTTGCTGAGCCTTGGAGAGCGATATACGACAGCGTGGGACGCGCCGGTTTTCACCAAGCACTTTTGAGCGGCTGGGCACAGCCTCCGGCTGCGAACGTTTACGATGAGGTTCTGGTTAGTCCCATCGGTAAAGACACTGGAGTGGCATAGAATGCGGGCTGCTGGTGGCAGAACGATAACGAGCACTTTTCGTACTCTACGAAGAGCCGTGCCACCACAAGGGCACCGCAGGGGTATCGGTTTTAGGATTTTTGTAGAATACTGTTTCCTCGTGCTCCAACCTCGAAATCGGCGGGAATAGCGTCGGCAGACACTGCTGAGGTGACAAGTGCTTTTCTGGCTTTCTCACAAAGATCGTACCGGAGTTGCAGAGATTGGTCCTGTCCTTCTTTCGACACTAGAAAAGGCCGGGTGGCTGGAAAAAGACTTGGAGAATGTTCTATCGGCGAGAATCCCCGACGTCCTACGCAAGAACCAGCTCATGGTCATTTTTCAGGAGCGAAGACGTCAGGAAGAACCGGACATTCTTGCCCTCGACATCTCCGGCAACCTGTACATCTTCGAGCTCAAACGGTCAGAGGCAGAAGAAAGCAATCTGTTGCAGGTCATCCGGTACGGCCAGATCTTTGGGCAATATCCGTATGCTGATTTGGAGCGCCTATTCCGAAGCCATATCAAAGACTCTCGCGCCAATCTCTCAGGTCGGCACAAGGACTATTTTGAGCTGCCCGAGGAGTTGCCCGATAACAAGTTCAACCAACGACAGCAGTTTGTCGTCGTCACTGCCGGCATAGACGTCAAGACACTCGAAGCAATTCAGTATTGGAAGAGCTACGGCCTTCCACTACAGTCAATCACTTACCACGTGTATCAGCATGGCGACATGTTTTTCCTGGCCTTCAACGCTTACTCACCTACCCCAGACGACTACATAGGACTGGTTTCACGCGACTACGTTGTGAACACAAATGTAGCGTACATGCCAACCGCCTATCAGGAGATGTTGGAAGGAAGCAAAGCGTCTGCCTATTACGAACGAAAAACTGCTGTGGATAGCATTAACAAAGACGACAGGGTTTTTCTCTACCACTCGGGAGTGGGGATTGCGGCTGTTGGCCGAGCAATGAGTGGGTTCCAAGTTTCTGCATACGACGAAGATCCGGACGAGGAACACTACATCCCTCTTAAGTTGGATCTAAAGGTCGATCCAGTGAAAAGCGCCCAGAGATGCCTTTCAGCTTCCGAGATAAACGAAGCATTGGGGACAAGCCATAGATTTCGACAAACAGTATTCAGGATCGACAAAGAACAGGCCGACGTGGTTGAAAGCCTGTTTAGACAGAAGAACTCCCAGTAGATTCTCGGTTCGGACACAACGAATGGCGCACACAGTTCGTTGGGGAGATGACGTCTGGATCAAGCAAAGTGACGTGGAGCCCATCGGGATTGTCCGTATGCCAGCAATGCCGGTGCAAGTACGGCAGCCCGGCCGCAATGGCACTGCCGTTGCCGCCACATCCGACAACGAGAACACGAACCCTGTGTCTTAACAGTTCGGGATGAATATGATGCGTTTCCACGGCCTCATTTTTCACCTTTTCTGTGATGGTCGAGAAAATACTCTCTTGAAATAATACCACCTGTGGTGGTATATTTGTCCAGGAGATCATTATGGCTGAACTGTTCTCTGTGAATGAGGCGGCGGCGATTGCCGAAGTGTCGCCCGAAACGATTCGGACAGCACTGGAAAAGAAATCGATTAAACCATCGCACAAGCGCAAAACCGGCAAGGCAGTACGTCATCAGTTCTCCGTTGGTGATGTGCTTTTCGTAAAGCTGCTGGTTGAATTCCCTTTCCCCTTGAGCCGGCAGGACAAAGAGTCTTTAGCACAAATCTTGGCGCGTGGAGGTACGAAAGCATCACACTGGTCTAAGGAAGGCGCTGATCTTGTGTACCGCTCTGGGAAAATACAGCTCTTGGTTGAGTGCAAGTCATTCCGGCAAACAGTTGCCAAGAATCTAGCAGCTTTTCGATGGGGCAGGCACCGTGTCGTCTCTTCACCCGAGGTTTTAGGCGGAGAACCAGTTTTCCGTGGAACTCGCATTCCAGTACAACATGTCGCGTCGCTCTTTCTAAAAGGTGTTCCCGAACAAGAGATTGGCGAGGATTTTCCCGGCCTTAGTGAACGGGATCTGGCATACGCGCGCCTATTCTCTCGCCTCGGTGAAAAGCCGGGACGCCCCAAAAAGCGGCTGACCATTCAGAGGAAGCATGGGATCACGTAGCCATGCGCTTGCTCCTGGATGAGCATATTTCGCCGGCGTTAGTCACCAGATTGGCCGAGGTCGGAGTATATGCCCAATCAGTGCCACACGTCGGCCTTGCTGGTCGGGCAGATCATGAGGTATGGCAATATGCACTTGATCACGATTTTGCAGTTGTTACGACGAATGCGCGAGACTTCATCGAACTCCTCGATGTCGATCTGCATCCAGGGTTAATCGTGTTGCGCGAGAGTGGCCTGAGCCGCAACGAACAATGGGATCGTCTACAACCTGTCATCAAACACGTGAAAGATTCCGGTGATGAAGACTTCTTGCTCAACAAGCTGATTGAAATTACTGGGGTTGGACGATTTGAAGCACGCGACATTCTGTAACTTCTGCGGCAGGGGAACCAGGCAGGCCCCCTAGCCGTTCTTTTCGCCTACGGGCAAAACTCATTTGACCGAACGGGATTGATCCTTGCACTTCTTCATGCCATTGCTCATTTTGCCCAGTCGTGTCAATTCTTCGCTTGCTCAACGGTTCGGCGCTGAGCGGACAGTATTCTATGAAATAAGCGGACTTGAAATGCCCGAGTAGGAAACACTGCATCAATGGCAACAGCTGCGAAATCGTGCAGTTGATCGTAGTAAATCTTCTGCCTGCCTCCCGATGCAGACTCGATTCCACTTGCCGGAAAGCGCAAGAGGTAGTTGTAAAGCTCTTCGGGGTCAAGGCAGCAATCCAAGATCACATCCGGATTAATTCGTGCCTTGCGGACTGTCTCAAGGAAGTTTTCCGCTGCCCAAGTGGCCCGTCCAGGATCTTTTGGAGAAACTATTCTTGCAGTCTTCTGAAGCCTCGAATAGATCTCTGAAGCAACTCGTTCAACATCTTCCTTCTCGGGCCCAGAGATGAGATTCAAGCCGCGGTCCAGCAATTCGGAGCTCGTTTGCTTGAATGAATCCGCCCCTGGGACAAAGCCTAGCAGAAAAAGCGCAATCTCCTTGAAGAACTCTTTCTCGATTGAATCCATTTGTCTGCGTCCGTTTCTGCGCGCTGACTTTTGCATCGAGATGCCGTTCAGTTCGCCTTATTTTAAGCAGTTGTTCCTTGCCCTCTCGGCTGTTGATCTTCGGAATCGCAAATGACAGGCCGGAGCCCGAACGTATGCAAAATGCTCTCAATTTCGTTTGCTTCCATCCGTTTCTCTTCTTCACACTCTGACCACCGCTTCTCCTTCGCGCTGGGTGGCTGAGGCGTCCATGGCGAGGACCACAACGCTTGCGCTAACGCAACGATTGCACCCCAATGCTGTTCGACAAGCCGTCGGGATTCTTCGCACAGTCGGTCTCGGGCTGCGAACCAATCATCACGATTGGGATACATTTCATCTAGGAGCTTGATGGCCTGATTGGAGTCGCACCAGGAACCAGCAGGACGACATTCTGGATAAAACTTCCTTTGTGCAATGAATCCTGCATAACCAGAGATGATAGATTTCTCCCTTTCGACCTCCCTGCCAACGTTTCTCCCTCCGTCGGGATTCCTATACCAGTAGTAAGCAATACCGCAACCGAACGGATCAATGTGAATACCTCGATCCCGCAGAGGCATCTGCAGAGCCACAGCAAGAACGACGTGGGCAGCCTCATGATAGGCCGCACTCTCGACGTACAGTTCATCGACCATAAAATGCGCGCCTTTGTTCGTCCTACGGCGAAGGCGCCCGCTGGTTCTGAAGCCAGAGGTCCGCAATCGCATCGATCAGTAGGAATACTCGAATAGAATTTACTGTGGTCGCGTAATCAGGAGTTCTCCCGTGAAGAATGCCATGGCGACTCAGATATGGGGCCGGGGCATTTCGAAAATCGTAGCTTTTGTAAACCACATTCTCGATCACGTCCGCAAATACCTGCGCCCATATTTCCGCCTCACGCTGCTTCCAGTCTCGCGCAACTGCTTTGACGGCATTTTCATTCCGCACTGCATTCCCCAAGATTTCGTCCGACAAACCCTCCACGAGCGGGAGCAATGTCGGTACAGACAACGTGAACCGACCTTCCCGATGCGCCGATACGGCATCTCTGATGATAGTTTGTCGATCCCGCAGATAGGGAATGCTCGACCATGCATCAGTGATCTCGGAAAGCCGAGTGTAGGAGTTACCATTGAAGTAGTCTGCGATGGCGTTGTTCATCGCGGCTTCTCCACTAGCCTTGTATATTTCAAGGGCTGACTGAGCCTGCGACGAAGTGAAGTGCCGCTCCATACCTACCCAGCCACCCTGGGCAAGGACTCTGAATGCCTCGGCCTGTTGTTTCTCCTGCTCGGCCAATGCCGCAGCAAACTCGCGGCTCCGTTCATACAAACCTTGCTGCAATTGCTCCATCCACTCCCGCGTGGTCTGCACCATATTGTCGTGCAGGCAGGACAAGGCCCTGAGAATTCCGGCAATTTGCACAAATGGTTCAAACTCGACGGTCATGGTCAGATTGTAATCGTGCGCCTATAGATTTAGAGCGGTTGAGTGTGGCCAGAAGTGGCGGATACGAAAGGACGCCGGAGCGGATACCGGGAATTGATAGTCGTGAATCCGTCCAAGGAAGTTACGAACCGCCGTAGGGATTTGGTGTTTCCAGCGTGTCTTTGGATTGGAAGAAAGGTAGAACATGTGGAATGGAGCCGCTACATACGATGGGGCGAGTAGACCCTTATTAGAAGACGCTGGGCAGCTCGACATCGAGGTACTCGCGATTGCCGCTACACCAAGCCATATACAGACGCGGACCGCTGAAGGTAGGAGCGACATGCACTCCGAATGACAACTGCTTTGCGCGGAGCGCGCTGCAGAAGCTATCGAAATCGGCTCGCAGATTCGGTTTGTCGGCGAAAGAGTGGACGAGCATCACGGCCGCTTGAGCATGGAACTCGCGAGCCGTTAACAGGGCCGAAGCGGTCCGATGGAGAAGCTGGTAGCGGATCAGATCATCGAAATGCGGGACACCGAGCAGGGAGTGGAGATAGTCGAGCCGCTTGCCTTGACCCGCTGATGTTTCGGCGCGCTTGTCTTTCAGTAACGGACCGAAGTCCTCGTTGACTTTTGCTTCGACCGCGATGACGCATAAGCCCTTGTCGTTGCTTGCCAGCGCTAAGACATCGGTGTGCGATGCGGTTTCACCGCCCTCCAGGCTCACTTCCCATTCGGGAAACACGGCAAGAAGTCTGAGACGCCGCAGCGCTTCGTCATTCGCTGAATCAAGCATGGTCGCAATCTCCTGAGGGAGAGCGCCTCCCGCGTCCTCCCAAGCCGCGGCAGCGGTCATTGCCGATGCCCCTTTTTTCCAATGAAGTTTCGGTTTAGCCAGTAGTCCCTGCCAGTCGCTACCGCTCTTGGTCGGAATGAAGATGCGTTTCACGGCGTTGCGGCACTGCATAACGGCGCAGGCATGATGTTACTTCTTTTTGCTTTTGCTATCGTCTGTGAGCGATGCGGCCTTGATTGCCTCAGCCAAGCGTGCTGCCTCTGCTTTGTGCAGTCCAGAGCACCCCGTAAGTTCGAGGATCGCGTTTCGGTAGTCGTTTGTGAGCGTCGTCTCTACACCCCATTCGATATTCTCAGCCAGGTAACGAATTCCATTACATAAGGGATGCCCTTTTCGTACGCATCCGGCGACGCTGGAAAGAGCGTATTCGGCGAGGCAACGGCCCGTCAGGTTATTCTTCTTCGCAGGAAAATTGGAGTACACGACACGATAGCCGAATACTTCGAGATCGTCTCTGATGTACTTCGATTTTCCATTATCAGCACCCTCTCTCCTCGCGAGTTCTGTTCTTGCCTTTGCAAGATCGGCAGCCCGATCCACTAGATCCAGGACGATCAGTCCACCATACACGGGTTTGCCACGGAGCCATTTGACAAGCGTTGGGGCACCACCGCGTCGTTTTATTGATCGTCCTGCGTATTCAACAGGAAAGGGCGTTTCACATCGAATAAGCTTCAGCATGTGTTTCCCGAAGAACGGGCCAGGGTGGGCAAGCAAAGAACCGTAAGCAAGCACAGCGAGTTGTCGGATATTTTTCACAGCTTGGAACATGGGATGCGGAATTTCCGTTTTAGCTCCTAACACCCCAAACTGAGCATGGAGAAGGATACAGATTTAAGATATAGAGTACTCCTTGGCTGGACCAGAGTGGGGAGTTTGCGACGCAGCTAAGTCTGAGCGACTCCGGTTCGTATTACATCCAGCAGTTGATGACTGAAACACAGAAAACGGGTGACTACGTGGAGGCTACTTCCGTGGAAGTTGAAGCGCCGCAATGAATCTTGATATGATCGGATTGTTTCAAGGGCAGAGAAAGACCCAAATGATGCGCGCCCGCAATTGCGCGGAAAGGCGAGGAGTCGGCGGCAAAGTCGATAATGGCTCACCTGACAACTCGCTCCGAAGGCAAGTGTAAAAAAAGTGTAAAAGAGATTTGCCTTTTTTGCCGATTGTGCCGTTTTCGCGTATCGCAGAATCAATAACTTACGTGGAATCAATGCGGGACTGGGGTTCAAATCCACCCCCCGCAACCAACCGAATACGCCCGTCTGGGGGAACGCCGAATATCGGCGCAAGTGGGTCAGTACCAAGCAAATCCCACGTGCCCTCGGCAATGTAGTACCAGCCTTCCCCATCTTCGGTGGGGAACATGCGAATCGCGCTCACGTGGCTGTGCAACACCTGCTTGGCTAGTGGCGAGTTTTCGTTAAGCGCTCCGGAAAGCTTGTCGATCCCCTCGCTGACGAAGCGAGCCATGTCATCAATCTTGGACTGGATCGAGTCAGGGGCTGCGGACAGCAGGCGGTCTGTGATAGCCGAAATCTCTTTCTCGCGTACCACGATTTCTTCGACTATGTATTTGGAGTGTTCGCTCTCGGCGATTGCAGCAGTCAAGTTGCGAATCTCACGTTTTCCTTCCGCGAGCGCATCTCCGTGAGGTCGTTGGACAGCCCGGCGAGTGAGGAGCGCAACTGACGACCGAATTGCTCGATGGCGCGGTTGATTGAATCGGGTTCCAAAAGCTCGCTGCGCATCCGACCGAGAAGACGCTCTTCCAATTCATCTTGGCGGATGTAAAGGTTGTTTGAGCAGATGCCCCGGTTGAAATATCCAGAGCACACGTATTTCGGTTTCTTCCCACCGCCACTCGCGATGATGGGCGATGCGACCTGAAAGTCGTTCTACGCGGATGCCGTGGGTTGTTGCAGCGAGAAGAGTCTCTCTGTATTCACGACCAGCACGGTTTTACCATTGCCCATAATCGCAGCGCCTACGTACTCCGGCACCTTGGCGAGCACACCGTTCAGCGGCTTGACCACGATTTCGACCTCGCCCAGGAAGTGGTCGACGACGAGGCCGTAGGGCCCTGAAGTCGTCTCAATAATCGCGACTGCCAGTTCTGCCCGCCTCTCCACCATCTCTTCGAATGACAAAGCATGCGCCAGCCAGAGCATGGGGAAAACGGTGCCACGCACGGGTGCGATCTGTTGTCCTTGCACGGTTCGAACCACCGATTTCGGAATTTTCACCATGTTACGGATGGTATCAATCGGCAACACGACCTCGTGCCCCGATACCGCGACCCGAATCGCCTTGGAGACTAACAGGCTCGCCGGAAGCTCGATACGGCAACTGGTTCCTTGTCCAATCTCGCTCTCAATGTGTACGACGCCGTGTAATGCTTCAACGGCGTTGCGCACAACATCCATGCCCACGCCTCGGCCGGATAAGGCGGTTACCTTGTCGATGGTGGAGAAACCGGCTAGGAGAATAATCTTGAAGGCTGCCTCCTCATCCATCGCCGCGACCGCACTCTGGGTGAGCAAGCCTTTTTCGACTGCGCGTCTTTTGAGCTTTTCGGCATCCAAACCCTTGCCGTCGTCCTTCACTTCAATCACTACATTGGAGCCGCGAGTGTAAGCGGTTAGATCGATGCGACCGACGGCAGGCTTGCCTTTCTGGGCGCGGTCGGCTTTCGACTCGATACCATGGTCGGCGGCGTTGCGGATGATGTGCGTGAGCGGATCGCCGATGGTATCGATCACCGTCTTGTCTAATTCCGTCTCTTCGCCGCTAACGTGCAGTTCGATGTTCTTGTCCAGATTGCGCGCAATGTCGCGTACCAGCCGGGGAAAACGCTGAAACACCTGACGCACCGGCATCATCCGGATGGACATCACGGTGGCTTGCAGATCGTCCGCGATACGGGAAACTTTGGCGCCTGAATCGCGCATCTCTTTGGCCATGCTCTTGGCCATGTTCTCGGGCGACTCTCCGCCTGCAATGCGTTCGACGCGCTCCGCGAAGGCGGGCAGCGCTCCACGGGCAACGAGTAACTCTCCGGCCAGCCGCATCAGAGCATCGAGCTTGACGGAGTCAACCCGGATACTAGTCGCAGCCACGCCTGTGGCAGCCTCTGGAGGAGTCGAGGATTCCACGACCGAGGGGGGAGCGGGAAGCAACGAAGTTGCGGCCCCCGCGGTTGGCGAATCGACCGCCAGGCGGGCGGCCTCAATCAGGAGTTTCACCTTGGCCAACCAGCCGCCATCGAGGGTTCCACCCTGCTCCGCCAGGACCGCATCGAGAACTTTCTTGGCCGCGGTCGTGGCTTCGCCCTCACCCTGAGCCTTACATGCCGAGATCAGAGTTTGTGCCGCGCGGTGCGCGGTCGCCAATCCCGGCTGCTCATCGCCGGACTGAAATTGTTGAAGCGCAAAACCGAGTGCGGAAAAGCACTGCAGGGCGGCACCGCGGAAGCGAGCAGCTTTGTCTTCGATTGCAATCGAAGACGCAGAGCAAGATGCACCCTCCTGACGCTCGATCGACACGTCGCAGTCGTCCTCGACAAACCGAAACACGGCCCGTACCTTGTCCTCACGCTCACTAGTCTCGACGCTGACCTCCCACCGCAAGTAGCAGTGCTCCGGGTCAAACGGGTCAGCGGCGAGAAGATCGCTCACATCGCAGCGAATTTCCAACTCTCCCAGATCGGTGAGCTCAAGGAGCAACGAGGCAGGGTCGGTTCCGGAAAAGAAAATCTCACGGTTCGGGCGAAAACCGATCTTGTACCGCGCCTCGGATGGCGCTATGCCGCTGGCCGCAAGCTTCTCTGCCTGTGCTTTGCCGGTGCCTTTGTCCATATCGGGCAGAAGGGGCCGCAATGCTGCGAGCACCTCGGTCTCCAGCGGCAACGGCGTATCGGAGTCCGTGCTTCCGAGCTCTAGAAGCATGGCACAACAATCGCAGGCCTTCAGCGTGGCGTCGATCAGTTCGGGAGTCGTCTCCAGTTGCTTGTTGCGGACCCGATTGAAGACATCTTCGACATGATGCACGAATTTTGCCAGCCTGCGGAAGCCAGCGCTCGCACCCGAGCCTTTCAGGGTGTGCATGGCGCGAAAAACGCGGTTGATCACCTCCGTATTGCGCGGGTCGAGTTCGAGCAGCAGCAGCGCCCCACCGAGATCGGTGAGCAGATCGTCGGCCTCATGACGGAAGGAGGCTTGTAGTTGTTCGAGATCCCCGAAGTCCATAACTTTGATCGACCTCCTCCCGGCTAAGATCAACTGCTACGCGACCGCGCTATCGTGACTGCTGTGATCCAAAAGTCGCCGGTGGAGAGCCGCGTGCGCGCGCTTGGGACAGGCGCCGCCCGTCGCTCCATCAGCAACGCAAGACTTTCGTGACTACGGCCAGCAATTGTTCGGGTTCAAACGGTTTTACGATCCAGCCGGTGGCTCCTGCAGCTTTGCCTTCTTGCTTTTTTCCCGGTTGAGATTCCGTCGTGACGAGGACGATCGGCGTGAATTTGTATTGCGCCAGTTTCCTGAGGCTCCGGAGCATTTCGATGCCCGTCATGATCGGCATGTTGATGTCGCTCAATACCAAGTCGAAGGTCTCCGCGGAGGCTTTTTGCAAGCCTTTCGCGCCATCTTCGGCTTCGACAATTTCATAGCCCGCGCGCGAAAGAGTCATCTTGATCAACTGGCGAATGGTCAGGGAATCGTCGACCGCTAACACTCTCTTAGCCATGTCCCTGCCTCGCGGCATTTGCCAAGGTATCCAATTCGATTGCCGGCTGGGGCGGCGGAGTTTGCGTTTCCGGCTCGGCTGGCGGTGGTACAAAGGATGGCGACACAAAGGACGGCGGCACAAAGAATGTTGCCAGGCCCCGTCCCTTGAGCGCCGAAACAAAGCCGTCTGAAGTTGCGTCGATCTGGAACTGGCCTGTCCGATTGTTCAACCGGCAGAGAATCTGGATGATGCTCGTGTCCATTTCGTCGAGCTCTTCGGCCTGCAACCGGATGCACTGGTTAGCGGCGAGTACGGGCTGCAGAGCGTCCCAGAGCGATCGCGCTTGTTGCACGCCGAGCCTGCCCACCAGAATGAGCTTCACTCCGTCGGCGGCCGTCTGCAGCTCAAATGGCATCACGTAGTCCTTCGCGTCCTGCTTCGCATTAAAAGAGTTCAACGTTGGCGCCGTAATCTTGCCCTTCAGCGGGTTTCGTCAGCGGTGCGCGATTGTCCGCTTCTCCACCGGAGACCAAGGCATGCACATCGTGTTGCTCCTGCATCGTATAGCCGGCGGAAGCCGCATCGAGATCGAACGGCCTGTCCGACTTCGGATACAAGGTCAGCAGCAACTCGATGGTGACATCGAGATCATCCAGCAGTCCTCTTGCTTCATCGACAAATTTCAGCGATCGCAAGAGGGTCTCGGTCTTTTTTTGCAGTTGGACCGCTTCCTGGCAAAGACGGCTGACCACGGCAAATTCAGTTCTTCGTGAATTGCGCAATGAATCGGTTACTGTCTCCGCCATCAGTGCGCTCCGGCACGACTCGACCTTTTGAACATCGGCGGTGATCACACCGGCCTGGGATTGGAGCGTCGCCCCGAGTTGGGAAAACTGGTCATTTTGATCCCTCGCGAGCTTGAGGACATCGTCTGAGGCTTCCGAGGTCCAGACCCCCAGTACTCCCAGACCCGGTGCCGATGGAATCTTGTGCGCGTCGACCAGAACATTGAGGGCTAGTCTTTTCATCGATCGCGCCACTACTTCCAACTCGCGGCTATTCGCGGTCAGCATTTCGCGAATGGGATCAATCTGTGTGAGAACGAAGTTCCCCATCTTCGCCTCCCCTGCCAGCAACGCAGCAACTTCGGCGCTCAGAGCGGCGAGGCGATCGACCGCCTCTTCGAACCCTTCCACCTGGCTGTCGCCGGACGACCCTACTGCTCCGTCACCGGCTATGCCTTGGGCGCAGCCGATCACGCTATTCAACTCGCGCTCGATGCGGCTTCCGGTGTTGACAACCATCTCCAGCAGGCACTTTGCCTGCTGGCGCTGCAGTAACAGCGCATGTCCAGGCTCATCCTGCTCGTTCTCGGCTTTGTCATTAACATTGTCTCTGCGAACGGCGGCCAGCGCGCCGAGGATATGCTCGAGGCGCTGACGAATCGCGTCGTGTCCCTGCAGGGCCTTGACCGCTTCCCCAATACTGGCAGCGAGCACTGTTCCGAGAGTGCTTGCCTTGTTCTGGACTCGCAGCAGGCTGCGGGGGACGAGCGAAAGGAGATCGAGATGACGCACAACTTTCTGCTCCGATTCGGCGGCCTGCAAGCCATAGGAAGCACACGTCTGCTCCACCAATCGCGTCGCCGCCGAGAGCTTGCCGAGAATCGTCAGCAGCGCGCTCTGCTGCGAATCGACTGCCTCGGTCATCAAACCCACCACTTGCTTTATCTCTTCATACGCCTTCACCACGGACGCGCTGTCTTTGGGAGAAAGTCGGGATGCCTCCAGGCGGAAATGAAAAGCTATGTGTGCCAGCGGCGCAATATTCTCCTGCAGGTGCCTGGCGGTGCCGAGTAGCCCTCCCGTCTCATGCGCGGTGCCGGCTAACTGGCGGCGCACTTCTTGGATTTGCAGGAGAAACTTCTTGAAGACAGCGCAAGCCTCCAGCATCGATTGGCGGATGACGTTCTGGTTTGCACTCGCGGCTGAGGCGTGTTCCGACAACTGGGCGGTCGCCTTCTGCACATTCTCCGCCATGCTCCAGCATGCATCGAGCGCCTGGATCAGGCTGGCAAACTCCGCTTCGCTGGTGTTCAGATAGCGGACGAGGCTCGTGTTCAGCCGCTCATAGTTCGCCCACGCCGACGAGAGCGATGCCGGTTCGTTCCCGCCCGGGGTCACGAGTCACCGCTTTGCTTGCCCCGCGAGTCGTCGAGCTTCGAGTCGTCGATCCCGAGAACCATGCAGATGTTTTCGATCAAGGGCTTGGGGTCCGAAGGCTTGACGATGTAGAAATTTGCGCCGGCGATGAAACCGCGGCTTTTATCCTCAGCCTCCGACTCGGTGGAGATGATGATGATCGGCAAATCGGTATACTCTGCATTGCTCCTCACCTGGCGTATGAATTCATAGCCATCCATGTTCGCCATGTTGATATCGGTGAGGACGAGATCGAAGGACTGGCGGTACAGCTTTTCGAGCGCGTCCGCGCCATCGACCGCGGTGACTACGTTGAAGTCGGCCTCGCGAAGAATATAGGAATGGTAGTTGCGGGTGAACTCCGAGTCATCGACGATCAGCACATTCCGTTTCATAGTCAGTCCTTCTATAGTCCGTCTTTCCATAGCTAGTCTTTCTATAGCTAGTCCTTGGCCAGTCAACCCTTCGTATAAAGCAGGTGCCCGCCGGTCTTCTTCAGATGGAACGCCGACGTGATCCGCCCGACAGATTCAGAATGACCCAGGAAGATGTAGCCTTTGGGGTTCAGCGAGTCGTAGAAGTGGTTCACTACATTGCGCCGCGACTCGTCATCGAAGTAGATCAGCACGTTCCGGCAAAACACAAAATCGTAGCCCCGCATGGCTTTCATCTGCTGCTGATCGTTCAGATTCAGTTTTTCCACGCGCACCATGCTGGCGGTTCCCGGAGCGATGCGGAAGCCCGTGACCGTCGGAATCAGGTGCTTCGCGTAGCTGTCGGGAACGTTCTTGACCGAACGATCGCCATACACGGCGTTGCGGGCTAATTTGAGGACGTTTTCATCGATGTCGGTAGCCGTAATCCTGACGTCCCAATTCACGGAATCGGGAAACACCTCGCGGATAATGATGGCGAGGGTGTAGGCTTCCTCGCCCGAGGAGCAACCCGCGCACCAGATGCGGATACGCCGGTCTGTGGTTTGCTGTCTCGCCGCAATCAGTTCGGGCAGGCAAACGTCGGCAAAGCCGGCCAACTGCTCGAACTCGCGGAACATGTAGGTTTCGTTGGTGGTGATGAGGTTGGCCAGCGCCTGCATCTCGCCGCCATGCGCATCGCAATACCCGATCTGGAAAAGGTACTCGTCGGCGTCATTCAGGCCCAGATCGGTGATTCTGCGTTCCACCCGCTTGTTAAGAAAGTAGAGTTTCTTGTCGTCGAATTGCAATCCCAGCTTCTTGTAGATGAGCTTGCTTAGTTTGGAGAACTGCTCGGCGGTGAGTTCCATCGCGGGCGCCTCCTGAGAAGTTCTTCCAGTTCCTCGGCGATCTCCGGATCGCTCTCGCTCGAAAGCAGGGATTGCAACTCGCTTTCGACGGCCGGATCGGAAGAATTCGCGAGAGACTCGACCGCGGCCAGAGCCAGCGTCCGATCGGGATCGTGTATATAAGGAAGGACCATGAGGGCCACGCGGGCGAGGCCGGTGAAATGTCCGAGCAGACGGACGAGATGAAAACGCAGGCCGGGATCGAGTTCTGGCGTGAGCAGGCCGCAGAGCGTGGCTTCACACCGCGGATTCAACTGCGAAACGTTGTGACGCAGCGCGATGTTCGTGACCGCGTCGATAGCGACTTCGTGAATGAAGTCGCCCTTCTGTTCGATGGTCTGGCAAATCTCTTCGATCGACTCCGGGCCGGCGGCGTGGCCCAGTAACTTCAGGAAAGGCTGCAGGTAGACGCCCGGCACTTCGGCGGCATTGGGATATTTCGCGCGCAGAGCGTCGAGTGTCTGCCGGGTTCCGATGAGTGCAAGCGCTTCCAGACACGCGCACACGGCCATCGGCTGCGAGCTTTCCACCGCCATGGCCAGCACGGGTTTGGCTAGACCATGCCGCCGCCTTGATCCGATGTTCTCGATGGCGCTGATCACCACGTTCATGTCTTCGTCCTTCAAGGCCGCGAGGTAGAGCGCGTCGGGAGCGCCGATGGTCGCTTCGCGCAGAATATCGACGCTGAACTTGCGCAGGTCTTTATCATCGCTCCGGATCAGGCGGTTGAGCGCTTCGATCACGTCGCCGGCGCGGCGCTGGAGCATGTCCGCAGCCTCTGCCCGCACAAAGGGATCGTCGTCTTTCAGCAGTTCGATAATCGACTCCACTGGATTCGCAGTCCATATCCGCGAGAGCCCGCGGAGAATGGCCTCCTTGACGGCACGCGAGCCTTCGCTGCGGAGCTGGGATACCAGTACGTCCGCAGCCCCGGGGTCGCCCGATTCGCTGATCTCCTGCGCGGCCGAGCGCCGCTCGGATTCTTCCGGCGCGCCCAGCGCCTCGAGTAGTTTGCTGTCGATCATGGTCATGAACTTGTCCCCGGTGTTATGAACCTGCCCCCGGTCGCGCGGAGGTCCGCAAGGATGTTCGGTCCGACGTTCGGTTTGACGTCCGTTGCAGCGAGTCTCCCGCCGTCCTGGCGCCGAGGATGCGGACCAGCCGGCCGGCGATTTCCCAGCTTGGAAGCACAATCTCCGCCCCACCACGCGCGATGGCTTGATACGGCATCCCAAAGACTACGCAGCTTTCTTCCGACTCGGCGATGGTGACCCCACCGGCCTCGCGGATCCTGACCATCTGATCGGCGCCGTCGTCCCCGATGCCGGTCATGAGCACTCCAATGGTCCTCGACCCATATATCGACAGGACAGAATCCATCATCACCCCAACCGCAGGCACGAACAGCGTCTTCGGCTGGCTGGGGCGCCGGAGCACGACATCGCCACTCAGTTTGCGATAGGGACATAGATGAAGATTGTTGCTCGCCACATAACAACATCCGGCATGCACCGACGCGCCGGTTTCGGCTTCGACCACTTCGATGGCACACTCCTTCTGCAGCCGGGAGACGTAAGTCGGGATGAATGCCGCCGGCATGTGTTGCACCAGAAAAATCGCAGCGGGGAGGTCGGCGGGCAAGCCGGGGAGAAAGGTGCTGATCGTCGTCGGACCGCCGGTGGAGATTCCGATTGCGATGGCCCGCATTTCGCTCGATGGCGGACTAGCGGGCCGCACTGCCGGCCGTGACGCCATCAAGGCCGGCCGTGCCGGCGGCGCTGCCGCAGGACGCGGACGCCGGTTGACGCCCGATGCCGCCGCCGCGCGGACCTTGGTAATTAACTCTTCGGCAATCGAGTCCAGTTTCGCGGAGACTGTGCCGTCCGGCTTGCCAACAAAATCGAAGGCTCCCAGTTCCAGGCATTCGAAGGTTTCTACGGCGCCCTGCTGGGTCAGCGAACTGAGCATGATCACGGGGCAGATCTTTTTGGCTAGGATCATCTGCATGGCGCTGATGCCATCGAGCTTCGGCATGTTAATGTCCATGGTCACGACATCGGGCTTCACCTCCGTTGCTTTCTGGACCGCGTCTTCGCCGTCTCTTGCGGTAGCCGCTACCAGAATGTCAGAAGCCCTCCCCAGCAGACGGCTGATCAGATTTCGCATTAACGCAGAATCGTCTGCCACCAGCACGCGAATGATAGACCCATGCTTCATGAACTCGCTTCCAATGCCGCCAACGCGCGATTGCCGATGAAGCGCCGGGCGTCCCCGCCCGGCCACCTCAGGCCTGGACGGGCGAGATGCACCATCGCTCCTGCATAGCGTCTATGCGGGGTGGCCGAGCGCCGCCAGTTCGCTCTGCTCTCCGCGCGTAAGGACCTTCTCCACATCCAACAGAACGATCATTCGCTTTCCGTCCTCGACCTTGCCGAGACCGGAAATGAACTGGCCATCGGTTCCACTCGAGATACTGGCTGGAGGGGGTGCGATATTGCGCTTGGAAATGCTCAGAACCTGCTTCACCGAGTCGACAACCAGGCCCGTCTTGGCGCCGCCGAGATCGACAATGATCACCCGGGTGTGATCATCGGAAGCTTTCGTTTCCAGGGCAAAGAGCATGCGCGTGCTGAGCACGGGAATGACTTCGCCACGCAGGTTGGTGACGCCCTCGACGAACTTCGGCGCCTTTGGCGTCTGCGTGATCTTCGACAGCCGGTCGATCTCCTGTATTTTCTCAATGGGGATGCCGTACTCTTCCTGGCCCAGCAGGAAGGTAACCAGTTGCACCTCTTCCCCTTGCCCGGTTTCTTCTTCTTTTTTCTTGTCGTCTATCTTGTCGCCGGGTTTTGTTTCCTCCGCGGAGGTTGCAACCGCGGCGCCAGTGCCTTCACCTTCAGCACCTTCGGCGATTTTCGCCAACACCTTATGGTCTAAAAGGCTCCCGGTGGCCAGCAGCAGAATAAGCCGGTTGCCATCGTCCAGCTTGGCAATACCCGAAAGGCTGACGCCTTGATCATGCGCGACATTGGGCGGGGCCTCGATCGCGTCATCCTGAACTCCCAGCACTTCATTGACGTGATCGACGACGAGTCCGAGCTGGAAACCCTTGGAATCGACGACGATGATACGCTGGTCCTCGTGAATGCTGCCCTCGACCTGCTCCCCGAAGGTATCGAGCGCCGCGACGATTGCCTTGGCCGAAGCTACGATGTCCTTATTGAGCGCCTCGATCCCTTTAACATCCTGATCGGCGGCCGCGCTGGCCTGCTTGGTTATGTGCTCATTTAATCCTCGGGCCGTGGCCAGGGTCTCGGTGAGCGACTGGCTCGAACTGTTGAAAGCCGAGAGCCAGGTGCGAAGCTGTTCGGCCGCTGCCGTCACCTTGTGCAGGTCCGGGTTCGCGCCGGAAGCGCTCGCGGTCTGGGTCAGCCAGGCTTGGTATTCAGTCGAAGCCAAACGGCAGGCCGCGACCAGGTCGGCTGCGAACGAGGTCTGTCGCAGCAGGCGGCGCAGATCGACGATGGGAAGGATCTGCCCTCGAACCGTCAACACGCCCAGCAGGTGCTCAGGCGCCCCCGGCACTTCTTTCGGAGTTTGCACCCGCAGAATCTCGCGGACATGCTCCATGGGAAAGGCAAACTCTTCCCGACCGATTTGGAAACTGACGAGTTGCCGCACTTCGCCCCCCTTGGCGTGCGCCTCTTTATTGTTGTTATTGCTACTACGATTGCTCTGCGCCTCCGTGTTCTGCGCCTCATGGCTGGAATGCGCCGAGCTTTTCGCCAGCGCTTCCGCGATGGCGTCGGCGTCGCCAGCGCCACTACCGCTGCCAAAGGTGCAGACACGGCGCGCGTCGAGCGCAATGATGATGCGTGCGCCATTGTCGAGCTTGACCACGCCATCGATGTAGTCGGCAGTCTCGTTACGAATCGCCGCCGGGGGCGGTTCGAACTCGTTCCGCCCGACTCTCGTGACCTGGCGCACCCCATCCACCAGCAACCCCGTTCGCTTCCCCTCGATATCGATCACCAGCACCCGGCTGCGGTCGGTGTGCTCCTCGCGCTTCATTCCGAATCGTGTTCGGATGTCGAAGATCGGCAAGACCGTTCCCCGCAGGCTCGATATGCCCTCGACATAGTCCGGGGTGTGCGGCAGTTTGGACATTTTCGGCAGGCGGATGATTTCCTGCACCGACATAATGTCGAAGCCGAATTCCTCATCCTTGAGTAGAAAAGTGACCAGTTGAGTTCCGTCCGCTCCCGCCTTGGCGGCGTGCTTCACGGTCTCCGTTGCCATTGCAGCGCTCCTTGTGTCCGGCGTGGCCGGAACCGCGTCTGGTTTTGTTTTAGCCGCTTTCGCCTTGGCGGTCGGCTTCAGGGTTTCCGGGGCCATTGCTGGCCCCCTTGTGTCGGGCGTTGCCGGAACTGCGTCTGGTTGCGTTGCATCTCCCGCCTTGGCGGGCTTCAGGGTTTCCGTAGCCATTCAAATCCTCCTCGCGTCCGGAATTGCCGGACCTTGACCGTTTGATAAGTAGAGTGCCGGGCGTCGCCTGCCCGGCCACCTCGGAACTGGACGGGCGAGACGCCCGTCGCTCCATTCGCAACAAGTTCGGCTCGGTCATGGTCCCTATCCGTGCTGGAGTTCGTCGGCTTGAGCTGCGATTTCTTCGACCGCCTGCAAGATTTCCTGGGCCGCTTTCAATCCCTGTTCGGCTGCGGTGGCGGATTCGGTGCTGGCGCGATTCATTTCTTCGGAAGCGGTGGCGATCTGCTCGCTGGCCTTCGACGCCTGCTGCAGAGCATTCACCGCTACCTCCGACCCCTTCGCAATGACGTTGATGCCGGTCTGAACCTCCTTGATGTCCTTGGCGATACGCTCCAGGTTCGCGGTCGACACCTTGGCGCGCTCGGCTTCGTCTTTGGCCTTGATGCCGGCGCCTTCAATGTCGGTGACGACTTTTGTGATCTGGCCCTGGATGCTCTTGACCAGATCCTTGATGCGGTCGGCGTTTTCGCTGCTCTCGTTGGCGAGCGAACGGATGTCCCCGGCGACTACCGAGAATCCCCGTCCAAACTCACCGGCGCGCGCCGCTTCTACGTTGCCGTTGACCGCCAACATGCGCGTCTGCACCGTCACCATCACGATGGCATCCACGATCTTGTCGATACGCCGCGTGCGCTCTTCCAGTTCGAGGACGTTCTTTGCCGAGCCCAGCGACATCTGGGCCGCCTGCCCGATATTGACGATCATCGAGTCCAGGGACTCTTTATTCGCGACTAGCCGGGTGGCAACGGCAACGCACTTCTCTCCGCTTACCGTGGCTTTCACGCCCATTTCCTTGGCGGCGTTTTCCAACTTCGTGCCCAAAGTCTGGGCGGTCTCGCAGGCTTTGGAAGCAACCTGCGCCGCGCGGCTGATCTCCTCAATGGCGCCCGAGATCTGCCCGGAAGCGCTCTTGACTTCTTCGGCGTTGGCGGAGAGTTCTTCGGCCGCCGCCGCCAATTCCTCAGCGGACTTTTGCGCGCTGGTCGAGGTTTTCAGTTTCTCGGCCAACTGGGCCAGGCTGTTGGAGGCATCGTTCATTTCCGTGTAGGCCCGGCCCTGCTCCTGCACCGCTTTCTGCGATTCCATCACGGCGGTGCTGGATTCTTCCGCCGCCTTGCCAATTTCCTGCGCGCCCTGCAAATATTCCTTGGCGCCGGCCAGTGCCGTGACCGCGTTGGTGACAATCGCGTTACAGCCCTCGCGCATCTCGGTCAGGTCGGTTGCAATGCCCACCATGTCTGTGGTGATCGCCTTCGCCTTCTCCACCTCTTCCAGACCTTTCTTTCCAGCGGTCTGGGCATCGACGGCTACAACCTTTACCTGGCCCTGGATCTCGGTTACCACTTCCTGGATTCCGCGGGCGCTTTTCTCGCTCATCTCCGCCAGGTTTCGCACTTCGTCCGCGACCACGGCAAACCCCTTGCCATGCTCACCGGCGCGCGCCGCTTCAATGGCGGCGTTCAGCGCCAGCAGGTTCGTCTGGTCGGCGATGCGGGCCACGGCGTGGACGATTTTGCCGATCTCCTCCGACTGCCTCTCCAACTCCGCAATCATTTTCGCGGAGTCGAAGTTTGCCTGCGCAGCGTCGCTCACGCCTTTGATCAGCGTCGTAACATCGGCGATCGTGCTTCGAATCAGCTCTTGGACGTTCACCACGAGGGTTAGCGAGGCTGCCGCTTGGGTATTCGCCTCATCCGATGCCTTTTCGATCTGGTTGATGGCGGCGCGAGATTCCTCCGCCGCCGCCCCAGCCTCTTCGGCTCCAGAAGCGATGGTCTGCATCGACTTCCCAAGTTGCTCAACCGTAGCGGTCGCTTCATTGATAGCGGTGGCTACCTGTTCGGTCGCGGTCGAGAGTTTTTCGGCAACTGCCTGAGCGCGGGCCAAAGTGCGGGCGCGCGTTTTGTCTTCGGCGATCTTCTTGCTCTGCAGACGGCTCGCCCCAGTGTCTGCGGCTGCAACGCTATGTTGTTCCTGCACCGGACTGGCCGTTTTTTGTGCGGCCATTCGCTTCATCCCCGCCACCGGCGTCGCTGTCCCATGACCATTCGTCTCAATTGCCTGTTCCAAGATTTCACTCATCGCTTACGACTCCTCTCGCCTCTGTTGCCCCTCATCGGCGTTAGGTCTTGGTTCATTAGCCCCGATTGGCTATGCCCAAATAATTCGCAATGCGGAAGAATCGGAAATAGGAGAAGAACCATTGTGGGAAGCACGCGGCAAGCGCAAACGCCCGGGCGGAATGGGCGAACCCGCTCTTGCATCACGTTGAAGTTCAACGTTTCTCTGCCGATTAGCACTTAAGGAACTCGTGTCTTCGACTTACCAATTACGGAAAGACCCCGCCTGCCGCAATTCAATGTGTCAACCATGTGTTTGCTCTTACACTTACTCCACATGCTCGATTTTGTCTGCTCGCCAACTCCGGCAAACAGAGCAATGATTTCGACGATGCTCGAGGTGATTGAGCAGCAGGGCGTGATTGTGAACTCGGGGAATTCGTACCATTTTTTGGGGCTATCTGCTCCCACAGGTGGCGCCGGAGGACAGTCTCCACAGCCGTGATCGCTAAAACGCTCAACTGTGCGCCAGCGGTTGAACGTCCCCGGTTTCCCGCGGCCAGAAATTGCCAGCCAACGCTCGCACGTTGGATTATTGAAGGTCTGCCGTTAATCTGGATTTGCGCTGGAAGGACTACGAGATGCGGAAAGGGTTGGAGATGGAATCTCTGGCGACATCTCAGAATACTGGGAACATCTTTTCGACATGGAAACTGGCTATCCGAAAGAAGAAATACAAAATGATTTCGAAGTGGTAGACCTCGATCTACTGATCATCGACTACGTCGCGATCTATCCGAAGTATCGGGGAC
>Ga0181530_10000898_pt1 | contig 38220 bp, 45 predicted proteins | sample PEATcosm2014_Bin_42_FD_119769 | JGI IMG/M metagenome (GOLD analysis project Ga0181530, IMG submission 119769) | Peatland microbial communities from MTU Mesocosm Facility, Houghton, MI, USA - PEATcosm2014_Bin10_60_metaG | ecosystem: Environmental > Terrestrial > Soil > Wetlands > Peat | place...
AGACGCTGCGCGCGAGAAATTTGGAGTTCGCGTTCCACAGACGATGCGCGAGCCGATGCCAGATGATGGCGTGCACGCCCGGATAGAGCAACGCGACCTCGAACGTGTTTCGCGCGGCGGGATCGCGTTGATGGACGCATGTGACATCCTGGCGGATCGTTCGCCACAGGCTCCGCGCCCCGGGAGTAGCTGTCGTCGCCATTACCACGCTGCTCATGCCGGCGCTCCCGCCCGGCTGACCGCCGTCATCGAGGACCGCATCCCGCCGCGCACTTCTTCGATGAGCCGTGCAACGTCGGCGCGCCCGAGGGGGCGATTTTTGAGACGCGCGCGGCGCTTGGCGAGCACCAGCACCTGCGCCGCCTGCTCCCGATCGATATCCACGCTGAGTTCGGCGCAAAGGCCGGTGATCGCCGAAAGACCCGAATGCTTTCCGATCACGACCTTGTTTCGCCGCCCGAGCGTCGCGGGATCGATCCCCTGATACGTCCGCACATCCTTCATGAGCGCTGCGACATGAATCCCTGATTCATGCGTAAAGATATCGGCGCCGACGATCGCCTTGGCGCGGGCGATCGGCCTGTCGGCGGCGTCCGCAACGAGGCGCGCCAACGGGCGCAGTCGGAGCGGATCGACGCCGCTGCATCCTGGAGCGGCGTGGCCAAGGGCCATGACGACTTCCTCGAGCGCCGCATTGCCCGCGCGCTCGCCAAGCCCCAGCACCGTCACGCTGGCGTGGGTCGCCCCCGCGCGCAGCGCCGCGAGCGTATTGGCTGTCGCGAGGCCAAGATCGTCGTGGCCGTGGAATTCAAGCGCAAGATCGGTTTCCTCGCGAACCCGCCTCACCGCCTCGAATGCGGTGAATGGATCGAGCAGGCCGAGCGTGTCGGCGAACCGAAGCCGCGTCGCGCCCTCCGCCGCCGCCGCACGCGCGATGCGGCCGATGTCGCGCGGATCCGCGCGGGATGAGTCCTCGCCGCCCAAGGCGACGGTCAGGCCCCGCTCGATGGCGTAGCCAACGACGGAGCGAACGCGCAACGCGAGATCATCGACGTCGGCGCCGAGCTTCACCTTCATCTGCAGGCGCGACATCGGCGCGGAGATGTTGACATGCGCGACGCCCGCCGCCAGCGCAGAATCGACGTCGGCTTTGGTCAGCCGGCACCACGCGACGCTCCGGCAAGGCAGGCCGTCCGCCGCGACGGCGGCGATGGCCTCGATTTCATCGGCGCCCATCGCCGGGGTCCCGACCTCGATCTCATCGACGCCGGCCGCGGCGAGCTCCCGCGCGATAGCGAGCTTCTCGCGCGCGGAGAAGGCGACGCCAGGCGCCTGCTCGCCGTCGCGCAATGTCGTATCATTGATAAAGATGCGGGGAGATTCGGCCGACATCGGACGCCTCACGCGTAGAGCGGCTTGAAGTCGCGCGCTTCCTTGTCGGCACCGGCCCAGAAGGGTGAAAGTGCGCGCAGCTTTTCGATAATTCCAGGCAGCGCCTCGACCACGCGGTCAACGTCCTCGACGCTGTTGTCGCGCGACAACGAGAAGCGAATTGACCCATGCGCGGCCGTGAAGGGGATGTTCATGGCGCGCAGGACATGGCTCGGCTCAAGGGATCCAGAGGTGCAGGCCGAGCCCGACGAGGCGGCGATGCCGACGCGATTGAGATGCAGCAGGATGCCCTCGCCCTCGACATATTCGAACGCCACATTGCAGGTATTCGGCAGGCGGTCATTGAGGTCGCCGTTGACGAAGCAGTTGGGCACGCGCTGCAAAATCGCCTTTTCGAGCCGATCGCGCAGATCCTTGACGCGCCCCTGCTCCTCCGCCATGTCCTGAATGGCGAGCTCCGCCGCTTTGCCAAGCCCGACGATGCCGGGAATGTTCTCCGTTCCGGCGCGGCGACCGCGTTCCTGATGGCCGCCGCGAAAGACCGGCTTGAACCGCGCGCCGCGCTTAACGTAGAGCGCGCCGACGCCTTTCGGCGCGTGCAGCTTGTGGCCGGACAACGACAGCATGTCGATGGAGCTGTCCTTGAGGGAGACGGGCACCTTGCCGACGGCCTGCACGGCGTCCGTATGAAACAGCGCGCCCACGCCCTTGGCGAGATCGGCGAGGCCTTCGACCGGGAAGATCGTCCCGGTCTCATTATTCGCCCACATGATCGAGACGACCGCGACCTTGTCCGAAAGCGCGGACCGATAGGCTTCGAGGTCAAGCCGCCCGAAGGAATCCACCCCGATGTAGTGAACCTTGGCGCGTCCCGTTTTTTCGAGATGCTGGCAGAGGGCGAGAACGGCGGGGTGCTCGACCTTGCTCGTAACGATTTCGTCGCGGCCGGCCTGCGCTTCGAGCGCGGACAAAATCGCGGTGTTGTCGCTTTCCGTGCCGCCCGAGGTATAAATGATTTCATGATCATGCGCGGCGCCCAGAAGCTCCTGGAGCTGCTTTCGCGCCGTCTTCAGCGCGCCGCCGACGCTTGCGCCGAACGCGTGGATCGAGGAGGCGTTGCCGAACTGCTCGGTGAAAAACGGCAGCATCGTCTCCACCACGGAGGGGTCGACCCGCGTCGTTGCATTGTTGTCGAGATAGACCGCTTTCATGGTTCTCTCCTCAATGAGCGTGCTTGCCGACGGGAATGACGCGCAGGGGCATGCCGAGCTTGGCCACCAGCCGCTCCTGAATCCCCGACACCGTGATGCTGGCCATCTGGCAGCCGACGCAGGCGCCGGCGAGCTTCACGAGGACATTGCCGTTGTCGAAATCGACGAGTTCGCAGTCTCCGCCGTCCTTCTTCAGGAAGGGGCGCAGCTCTTCGATGGTCTCTTCGATCAGCCTGATCTTCTGCAGATTCGTCATTCCGGCGCTGGCCGGCGGCAGCGGCGAGACGGGCGCGAGAGGCGAAGTCTGCGCGGTCGCCTCCTTCTTGGCCTGCTGGGCCTTGGCCTTGATCTCCTTTGCGGCGACGGTGCCGAGGCAATAGGCGTCGTGCTCGGCGAGCAGTCCTTCGGCGACGAGTTCCTCATTCGTGCGCGCGAGGATTTCCTCGAGCCGGTCGAAGCATGTGAGGCAGCCGCCGCCGGCTTTGGTGTAGGCCGTCACCTGTTCGATGGTGGTCAGCTTGTTCATTTTGACGGCGCGCTCGATGACGCCTTCATCGATGCCGAAGCATTTGCAGACCAGCGCGCCCTCATCGTGATCGTCGCTCCAGACCTCGCCGTTGAAATTGGCGATCGCGGCCTGCAAGGCCTCGTATCCCATCACCGAGCAGTGCATTTTTTCGGGCGGCAAGCCGCCGAGAAAATCGGCGATGTCCTGATTGGACAGGGTCAAGGCCTCCTGAAGCGTCTTGCCGATGATGAGCTCCGTCAGCGCCGAGGAGGAAGCGATCGCCGAACCGCAGCCAAACGTCTGGAAGCGCGCATCGAGGATGACCTGCGTCACCGGATCGACCTTCAGCATCAATTTCAGCGCGTCGCCGCACGCGATCGCGCCGACCTCGCCGACCGCGTTGGCGTCGTCGAGAACGCCGGCATTCTTCGGGTTGAAGAAGTAATCTTTGACCTTGTCAGTGTAATCCCACATGACCTGTTCCCTTTGATTTCAACCGAAAGATTTGCCGCAGGAGCATTTCGATGTGGCGAGCGGGTTGTCGAATGTGAATCCCGCGCCCTCGAGGCCCGAGACGAAATCGACGATCGTTCCCGACAAGTGCTGAAGGCTCGGCTCGTCGACGTAGACCTTGACGCCCTCGCGCTCGACGACGATGTCGTTCGGATTGACGTCGGAGACGAGCCCCATCATGTATTTCAGTCCGGCGCAGCCGCCCTCTTCGACCATGATGCGGAGCCCTTCGACCGGCTGACCCGCGCCCTCGATCGCCGACCGCACCGCGTTCAGCGCTCCGTCCGTCAATTGGATCATGGTGGAATCCTTCGTGTTTTTCAGATGCCTTCCCAAAGCTGATCGCAAGTGGCGTGCCATGAGATAAGCCATTGAAATAACGCGCGTTGCGCCGTCGCCAGCGCAGTGTCTGAATTCGATCAATGTCGGGATTGCGACAATGCGCAAAACTTCGCGGAAAAGCGCGGATCGGCGCATGAAAAGAGGCGCGGTTTAGCCCGTGCGCAACTCGGCGCGGCGGATGCGGGCGAGGACGCTTTCGCCCGTTTCCGCGCCGAAGCAATTGTCGAAATCGCAGCATTCGCGACAGGTCGGCGCCGTGCAGAGCGTGAAGCCTTCCAGCTCGCAAAGCATGCGGTAGAAGAACTTCTTCCACTTCATGTTGGCGAGGTTGCGCGCCGCAAGGCGCGGAAAGCGCTCCCGCATAAGGCGGTTGAGGTCATCGCGGTCGAGCAGTCCGAGATCCTGCCACAGGTGATCGCCCGACATGGAGCGGCGGGTGATCATCGCCGTCAGCCAATGCGCCTCTGGCGCTGAGCTCGCCTGATGCGCTCCGAGCAGCTGGCGCAGCTGTTCTTCCTCGTCGTCGAAGGCCGCCGACTCGGGTTCGGCGAGGAGATCGATGCAGGCAAGCGCGCCTGGCAGCCAGTGTTGCGACAGATCCTCGAGTTCATTCCGCCCGAGGCCGACCACGTAGCCGAGAGACGACCCGCTTCGATGCGCGTCGAGTAGGCCGATGCAGAGGATGCAGGCGAACACATGAGCCGTGAACGGCGCAGCCTCCGCGCAGGCCGTCGGCTTGCTGCGCAGAGAACCATAGAGCGAGATGGGATCGAGCGGAGGGCGCCCGGCCGGGGCGGGAGTCAACCTTCGCTCGAAAATCGCGGCCATGGCGCGTCAGGCCGCCATGCTTTCGGCCGTCTCGTGGGTCTGGCAATTCTTGGGGCAGACCCGCGAGCAAGCGCTGCAGCCGATGCATGAGCCTGGATGTTCCACCGCCATGATCTTGCGGTTCAGGTCGCCATCGAAATCGTCTTCGTCGTCCTGCGTCACCACGCCGAGGATTTGGCCCTCATCGTCGACGCCATAGAGGGTCATCACGCCTTGCGGACAGACCTTGAAGCAGCGTCCGCAGCCGATGCATGTCACGGGGTCGATCGCGGTGAGGTATGACGGCGTCCAGTCCGAGCCGTCGCGGGTCTTATGCGTCATTACGCGTCCTCCAGAGCCTTGAGCCGCTGACGGGCCGCCTCCAACGCCGCATAGGCCTCGTAGGTCTCCTTCGCGACGGTCATGATGGTGGTCCAGTTGATCGGCAGATCTTCCGATAGATCGTGAAGAGCCATCTTCATATTCGTCGCCCTCGGCGAAAGCTTCTTGATTTCAGCCTTCACTTCTTCGATGGAGCTCACGTCATCCTCCAAGGTTGGCGAGCGCTCCGAAGCTTTAAGGCCTCCGGAAGCGCCGCGAACGGGTTTCAGTATTTGGCGGCTTCCGGGAATTTCTCGATCATCTCGATTCCCTGTTGCACATATTTTGCGCCTTCCTCGGCCAGCTTTTCGAGCGAAAGGAAGCCGAAGCGATGCACGTCGCGCAGCTGCTTGTTGACGACGATCAGCCGTCCGGCAATGAGCACCTGGCGGCCGAAGCCTTCATGGCTCATCTTCATCATCGGCGACACCATGCAGCCTGTGGCGCGCTCGATCGCGAGCCCGACAGCGTTGAAGAAGAGCTCGACCCGCCAAAGAATTTCGGGATCGGGATCGCCGATAATCGGAAGCTGCTTGCGCGCCTCCTTGTCGACGATATAGGGCGAGATCAGGTCAAGATCGCTCTTGCCATCCCAGGACCCATGCATGTCCTGCGCGCGCCACTGCTTGATCAGTTCCTTGACGAAGGGCGTGTCGACCGCGGCGCTTTCCACGACGGCTGTTGCGTCAGACATTGCTCAAACCTCTTCTTCGAATTCGAATTTGCGTTCCTGTCCCTTGCCCATGACCTTGCGCAGCCACGGCGGGGGCGAACCTTTGAGAACGTCTTGCAGCTTGTCGAGGAGACCGGAGATTTCCTCGGGCTGATTGACCTTCATGGGATGGATATTCTGGGCGACCACCCGGGCCGCGCCCGAGCCGCCGATCGCGGCGACATAAAGAATCGCGCAATCCTTTATGGCGTCGAGCTTGGGCTGAAGCTTGTCCTCATTGCCATCCTCCTGAAGATCGCCGGCGAACACGAAAGCCTCGACGAACGAATGGCCCTCGGGCGTCACCTCATAGACCGCGATGTTTTTCGCCCAGCCGAAATGGGCGTCGACCCGCTTCAGATCCTGGGTTGCGAATCCGACTTTCATAACGCCTCCATCCTTGCTGTTTCGTTCGACGTCTCAAGCCTCGCCGCATGGGCTTTGATGCCGGATTCCATCGCCTCGGAGCGCCAGCTGCCGGGATCCGGTTCGTGCGCGCTGGCGATAAAGAGATTGCCGATCTCGAAGATCAGGTTGCGCGAAGCGCGATAGCCAATGGACGTCTCGTGCCCGGCCCCGAGCCTGTCGAACATCGGCACGCCGGCGCGGAAGAAAGGAATGTCGAGCCGCTCCGCCGCCTGCCGGCCGTGCGAATGGGTGATGAGCAGGTCGCAATCCTTCGCGGCGGCCTCGAGATCTTCAAGGTCGCCGATCAGGACAGTTTCGACCGGCAGCCTTTCGAGAAGCGGCGATTCCGTCGTCGTGACGGCGGCGGCAATGACGGCGCCAAGATCGGTCATCCAGCCGGCCGTGTTCCACAACAGGTCAGGCTCGGCGCCGATCGCAATGCGTTTGCCGCCAAAGAAGAAGTGCCCATCGAGCATGGCGTCGACGAGCTGGCCGCGCTGCTTGCGATATTTAAGCGGAACTTCGCGCCGGCTTGTCCGGGCGAGAAAGCTCATCAGGTCGTCGTTCGGGGCAAGCCCCGTCATCCGGTCGAACAGAACGAAAGGCGTTCCGGTCTTCTTCTCCAGCGTTTCGGCGGCGTGACGCATCTGCTCGCCGATGGCGAGCGTGATCGCCGCATTGCCAAGCGTCGCGATCTCCGTCAGGGACGTGCCGCCGAGCGTCGTCGGGGTGAAGTCGTCCGGAATGTGCCCGTCAAGCGAACCCGAAAGATCGGGAAGAAACACAGGATTGAGGCCGAAGTCCTCGATGATGCCGCGCAACTCGTCGATATCGCCCGGCGTCAGATGGCAGCCGACGAGCACGTTGAGGCGGTCTGGATCGCGCGGCGCGCCCGCCGGTCGCTCCGGCGTCAGATCCTCAATGAGCTTGGCGACAGTCTTGGCCCAGCCGTCCTGAAAGGCGTCCTTGAAGTCCGGCGTCGAAACATAGATGATTTCGACGTCGGAGAGTTCCGGATGGCGCGTGCGGATGAGCCGGATGAAGCCTTCGACGTCGTCGCCCTTCGTTTCGGTGACGCCGGTGGAGCAGATGCCGATGATCGCGGGCTTCGCCCGCTTTACGATGTTGAGCACCGCCTGCTCGACGTTCTCAAATCCGCCGAGGACCGTCGCAACTTCGCTCATCGCGGTCGTCTGCAGCGGAATGGCCTCGCGAAAGTGCCGCACGAGCAGCACAAGCCCGAACGAGGTGCAGCCCTGCGAGCCATGCAGCACGGGCATGCAGTTGCCGACGCCCATCATCGCCATCGCCCCGCCCATCGGCTGACTCATCTTCAGCGGATTGACTGTGCAGGCCTTCCTGGATTTCTGAACCTTCGCCATGGCTGCTGCCGTCACTCCGCCGCGATCGCGGTAGGGATTACGGGCTCCGCGTCGGCGAACATCTCTGAGCGTTTCGTCTCCCAGGGCGCGGCGCGGCGCGCCTGCTCCCAAACAGGGTTGTGGAGCGCCTTGTCGATTTCGCGCACGAGTTCGACCATGCCGACATATCCGGCGTAAGCGTGGTGGCGCTCCTGATTTATGTCGAGCCAGGGCATTTTCGCCTTGAGCGAAATGAACTGGGAGCGACCGCCCGAAAGCATGATATCGGCGCGCGCGTCCTTCAGCATGCGATACATTTCGCGCGGCGTCATGTCGTCGATCATATGGGCGTCCTGGCCCATCAGCTCCTTGATCTTCTCTTTGTCCTCTTTCGTCGACTTCTTGACGCTGGTGCCGACGATCTCGCATCCGGCCTCCTGCAGGGCGGCGACGACGGACCAGGATTTGACGCCGCCCGTGATGAGCAGCACGCGCTTGCCGGCGAGCCGCGCCCGATAAGGCTCAATGCCCTTCCAGGCCAGCGCTTCTTCACGCGCGATGACGGCTTCCGTGCGTCCGAGCAGTTCGTCCGGAGCGCCTCGCTGCACGAGCAGACGGGCGATTTCGCGCAGCGAATCGCTGGTGTCTTCGATGCCGTAGAATGAGCCCTCGAAGAAGGGAATTTCGTAGCGCTCCTCCATCTTGCGGGCGACATTGATCATCGCCTTGGAGCACACCATCATCGCTGCGCGCGCGCGGTGCGACCAGGCGACCTCGCGGTATTTCCCGTCGCCGGATATGCAGGACAGGATTCGGATGCCGAGCTCGTCGAGCAGCGGCTTCACCTGCCATAGCTCGCCGGCAAGATTATATTCGCCGATGATGTTGATGTCGTAGGGTGTCGTATACTCCGGCTCCATCGTCCCGATGACATGATTGAGGATCGCCTCGCCGGCGAGCTTGTTGCCGAGATTCTTCGGCCCGACGAAGCCAGGCGAGATAACCGGAATCACAGGCTTGCCAAACTTCTCGCTGGCGGCCTTGCAGACGGCGCCAATATCGTCGCCGATCATCGCGGGTACGCAGGTCTGATAGACGAAGATGGCCGGAGGGTCGTATTTGTCGATGATTTCCTTGATCGACTTGAACAGCCGCTTCTCGCCGCCGAAGACGACGTCGGTCTCATTAATGTCGGTCGTGAAGCCGGTTCGATAGAGTTGCGAGCCAGAGGATTTGGCGCCGCGGTTGTCCCAGGAATTGCCTTCGCAGGCGATCGGGCCGTGCACGAGATGGGCGACGTCCGTAATCGGCTGCAGCGCAATCTTCGCGCCGTCAAAGGCGCAACCGCCGGCCGCGGCCCCGGGCGCCAGCTGCTTGGTGCAGCCCTTTTTCCGCTCCTTCTCAGACTTCGCCTGGTTCTTGGCGCAGGCCGGCTCGTTGAAGACCTCTTGCACCGTGTTCGCTAGCGATGTCATGCGGACCTCCATCAAGATTCGGAGCCCAAGCGCTCGTCGGGCTGACCCTTCGGAGCGCGCCGGCCAGCCGGATCAACGCGTTATTCGATGCCGGCGCGCCTTCTGCGCCGGCTCCGGATTCTTGGCGATCGCGTTCAAAGCGCGACGCTGCAATACCCGTCTCGGCTGGCGGCGCGGCGAGCGCGCGCCGCCGCGCCGATCCTCCTCAGCGAATGATGTCGAAGCTGTAGTCGGACTTCGCGACCACATTGGTATTGCGGTCGATCTCGTCGAAGATCTTGTCGAGGATCCAGACGAGCACATTCATTGCGCCCTGATAGCCCCACACCGGATAGCGATGGTAGTGGTGCCGGTCGAAAATCGGGAAGCCGATGCGGATCAGCGGCGTTCCGGTGTCGCGATCGAGATATTTTCCATAGGTGTTGCCGATAAGAAAATCGACCGGCTCGGTGAAGAGCAGAGAGCGCATATGCCAGAGATCCTTGCCGGCATAGGCGTGGCAGTCCTTGCCGAACGGCGAACTGGCCAGCAGCTTCTCGACTTTTTCCGCCCAGGGCTTGCCGCCATTGGTGGACAGCACATGGGTCGGCTCGGCGCCGAGCTCAAGCAGGAAGGCGGTGAGCCCGAGGCAGAGATCCGGATCGCCGTAGATCGCGAATTTTTTGCCATGGATATGCGCGTTCGAATCGGCGATCGCATCGACGAGGCGCCCGCGCTCTCTCGTCAGCTCAGCCGAGATCGGCTTGCCGGTGATGCGCGAAATGGCCATCAGGAACTCGTCGGTGCCGCGCACCCCCAGGGGGTGATTGAAGGAGACGACTTCCTGCCCCTTCGTTTCGATGTATTTCAGCGTTTTTTCGGTGCTGTACTCCTGCATCGAGATGGTGGCCTTGGCGTGGAGCGCATTGGCCGCCTCTTCGAGGGTCGTGCCGCCGTCGTACATGCGAAACTCGCCATCGGTCGGCGTATCCCAGACGTCGCTGTTATCGCCAAGGATCGTATAGTCGACCTGCATCGAATTGAAGATGCGCTTGATCTCGCGGAGATTGCCGACCGTGTAGCCGTCAAAGCCGCCGATGAAGTTGATCTTCTCACCCGGAACGCGCTCCAGCGCCGGCTCGGTCCTCGCCTTGCCATCCCAGAAATGCTCGACGATGCCTTTCATCACATTGTCGTAGCCGGTGATGTGGCTGCCGACGAAGGCCGGCGTGTGAGCGAAAGGAACGTCGAATTCCTGCGGAACCGATCCCTTTTCCTTGGCCGTCTTGATGAAGGCGTTGAGATCGTCGCCGATGACCTCGGCCATGCAGGTCGTCGACACCGCGATCATCTTCGGCTTGTACATATTGTAGGTATTGGCCAAGCCATCGATCATATTGTTGAGGCCGCCGAACACCGCGGCGTCTTCTGTCATCGACGAGGAGACGCAGGATGTCGGCTCCTTGAAGTGACGCGAGAAATGGCTGCGATAATAGGCGACGCAGCCTTGCGAGCCGTGCACGAACGGCAACGTTTGCTCAAAGCCGACCGCCGCGAAGACGGCGCCGAGCGGCTGGCACGCCTTCGCCGGATTGACGGTCAGGGCCTCGCGGGCGAAATTCTTCTCGCGATACTCATCCGTCTTCGTCCATTCGCGAACCCGTTCAAGTTCGGCGTCCGCGACCGGATTTTCGAAGTTCTTCTTCTTGTTCTCGAACATCTCCGTGTATTCCGGCTGGCGGAACAGAGTCATGTGGTCGAGAACATTTTCTGGATTCTGTGGCATGTTTAAACCCTCAATCGCTCCGCAGGCGGGGCCGCGCTCTACGAAAGAGCGCGGCGTGATGTGTTCAGGCGGCCCAAGGCGTCTTGGTCAGCTTCCAGATCGGCGAGTTGATCGCCATATCCATATCGCGCGCAAAAATCGCGAAGCCGTCATAGCCGTGGTAGGGGCCCGAATAGTCCCATGAGTGCATCTGCCGGAATGGGACGCCCATCTTCTGGAAAACGTATTTTTCCTTGATGCCGGAGCCGACGAGATCGGGCTGGATTTTCTCGACGAATTTCTCGAACTCATAGCCGGTCACGTCGTCATAGATCAGCGTGCCGTCCTTCACATAATGCGTCGTGCGTTGATAGTCGTCGTTGTGTCCGAACTCGTAGCCGGTGCCGACGACCTCCATTCCGAGATCCTCATAGGCGCCGATAACATGCCGCGGACGCAAGCCGCCGACGAACAGCATCACTTTCTTGCCTTCGAGGCGCGGGCGGTATTTCGCGATCACGCCTTCGGTCAAGGCGCGGTATTTCGCGATGACGCGTTCGGCGCCGTCCTTGATCTTGTCGTCAAAATGGCTGGCGATCTTGCGCAGCGATTCCTCGATCTTGGTCGGTCCGAAGAAGTTATATTCGACCCACGGAACACCGTACTTTTCTTCCATGTGCCGCGAGATGTAGTTCATCGAACGGTAGCAATGGAGCACGTTAAGCTTGGCCTTGGGGGTCGCCTCGAGCTCGGCGATGGTGCCGTCGCCAGACCATTGGGCGATGACCCGCAGGCCCATTTCCTCGAGCAGGATGCGCGATGACCAGGCGTCGCCGCCGATGTTATAGTCGCCGATGATCGCGACGTCGTAATCCGTCAGTTCGATGCGAGCGGGCTTGCCTTCCTGCTTGTCGAACACCCAGTCGCGGACGGCATCATTCGCGATGTGATGGCCGAGCGATTGCGACACGCCGCGGAAGCCTTCGCAGCGGACCGGAACGATGGTCTTGCCGTCGTACTGCTTTGATTTCGCCTTTGAGACGGCTTCGATGTCGTCGCCGATGAGGCCGATGGGGCATTCCGACTGAACGGTGATTCCCTTGTTCAACGGGAACAGCACCTGGATTTCGTCCACGATCGCGGCGAGCTTCTTGTCGCCGCCGAACACGATGTCCTTTTCCTGGAAGTCGGAGGTGAACTGCATCGTGCCGAAGCTATCGATGCCGGTCGTGCCGATGTAATAGTTGCGGCGCGAGGCCCAGGAATATTGGCCGCAGCCAACGGGGCCATGGGAGATGTGGATCATGTCCTTGATCGGACCCCAGACGACGCCCTTCGATCCGGCATAGGCGCAGCCGCGGATCGTCATCACGCCGGGAATCGACTTGATGTTGGATTTAACGCCGCAGTCCGATTTGCCTTCCTCGAACGTGCCGAGATGCTTGGCGCGTCGCTTTGCGGTCTTCTCCGGATAGACTTCGAGGACCTCTTTGATGAGCTCCTTGTTCCGGGCCTTGATGTCTTCGATGGTTTCAGCTGGCGCCAGGCTCATGGGTACACCTTATGAAATCTTTGGTCGGAGGGACGGGCGTCGGTCCCGCTCGGCGGGATCGACGCCCTGTTGATTTATCAGCCGAGGGCGGCGAGTTCGGCGGCGGACTTGCCGACCATGGACTCGTCGACGGCTTTCATGATGCCGTGCTCCATCAGCAGGTCTTCAAGTTCGTCCATCGTGATCGGGGTCGGGATGATGCCGTTCCCCTTGTTCGCGTGGATGCGGGTGGCCAGCGTGCGATAATGCTCCGCTTGCGCACAGTCCGGCGCGTATTCGATGACCGTCATGCGGCGCAGTTCGGCGTGCTGAACGATGTTGTCGCGGGGCACGAAGTAGATCAGCTTGGTGCCGAGCTTCTTCGCGAGAGATTCAGCCAGCTCGTATTCCTTGTCGGTCTGGCGCTCGTTGCAGATCAGACCGCCGAGGCGCACGCCGCCGGAGTTGGCGTATTTCAAAATGCCCTTGGAGATGTTGTTGCCCGCGTACATGGCCATCATCTCGCCCGACATGACGATGTAGATTTCCTGCGCCTTGTTCTCGCGGATCGGCATGGCGAAGCCGCCGCAGACCACGTCGCCGAGCACGTCATAGGAGACGTAATCGACGCCGTCATAAGCGCCATTTTCTTCAAGGAAGTTGATCGAGGTGATGACGCCGCGGCCGGCGCAGCCGACGCCTGGCTCCGGACCGCCGGATTCCACGCAACGGATGTCGCGGAAGCCGACCTTCATGACGTCCTCGAGTTCGAGGTCTTCGACGCTGCCTGCTTCCGCGGCGAGGCTCAGGATGGTGTCCTGCGCCTTGGCGTGAAGGATGAGACGGGTCGAATCCGCCTTGGGGTCGCAACCGACGATAAGGATTTTTTGGTCCATGGCGGCGAGCGCCGCGAGGGTATTTTGCGAGGTGGTCGACTTGCCGATGCCGCCCTTGCCGTAAAATGCGATCTGTCGCAGTGAGGACATTGCTTGCTCCTTAGATCCCGTTAGTTCCCATCAACGCCCCGAATTGCGGGCCGAAGACTTAATTCGTGATGACGTCGCGCGGCGCAGGGCGCCAAGGCGCCGGGGCGCCGAGGTGCGCTTTCTGGAGGATGCAGCCTTCGCGGCAACCGCTCACCTTACGCGCAAGGTATTTCGCAAGCGCCGTGCCACGCGGATTTTAGCTTGCTAGCATTCTGTTTTATTTAGTGAATTCAGATTAGCGAGAGATCGTGTGCCCCTTGTAGCAAAGACGACATTTGTGTCCGTGTTCGTATGAAAGAAAACAACGGCGGAAGGCCTCGAAGCGGGTCCCAGCGGGCGCGGCGGCCGCTCCGCCTCGGCGGCGGGAGAGGCCCGGTACATAATTTGCAACTTCCGCGGAGGAAGACGCGAAAAAAGAGGGCGACATGCAGATAGGCGTAGAGACATCGAGAGCGGTCGAGAACAAGCGCATCTTCGTCGTCGACGACGATGAGATCATTCGCGCCGCCCTGCAATTCATGCTGCACGATGAAAACGAGACGCATGAGGTGGCGAGCCTCGACATCGCCTTCGCCAAGGCGGCCGAATGGAAGCCGGACCTCATCCTTCTCGCGGCGTCGATCGTGCGCGGCGCCGGCGTCGGCGTCCTGTCGCAGATACGCGAGGGAATCGCCGGCGTGAAGATCCTGGTGGTGGTCGATTCCGCCAAAGACGAAATCGGGCGGCAATGCCTTTCGGCGGGCGCGCATGCCATCATCGCCAAGCCTCTCACGATCGAAGGCGTTCGCGAAAGGGTCGATGTGCTTTTGGGCCGCCGCGCGGGATTTGCGATTCCGCTCACCGTCCTCAAGACGCCCTGAAGGCTTGATCTGGAAGGCTCGATCTTGGGGAATTGGCTGGAACGCTCCGAGCCAAGGCCGCGGCGGCGCGATCGACAGACTTGAACCGGTCACGCCAGATCCCGGGTCAGGATCAACCGGCGAACCACCCGATCCGACGCGTCCTCGACTTTCACAATATTTTCGCGCGATGTGGATACAGGGTCGCGTCAACAAAATGCGGCGAAACGCGTTAAAGATCACGCCTCGGCGGGCGACGCCAGTTCCGTCGCGCCGAAAGCGTCCGCTGTCAGCTTTGCGACAAAGACATCGAGAGGCGTGTCGATCCGGACGATGTTCTGCTCGCGCAGAAACCGCGCTTCGTTGCGCGTCGGCGTTTCCGGCAGAACGGCGAAGTGGCGGTCGGAGGAGCGCTTCATGATCTGGCGGGCGAAATTGCGCTCGAGCTGGGTCGAGAAACGGCAGCCGAGAAACAGAAAGCTCTTGCCGCGCCTGATCGAACGGACCGCCTCGGGGATCGGAGTCTGAATGTCGATCTCGGTCAGGATCTCGACATAGTCCGAGTCGGAGATGATGAAATTGCTGGCCGGCGCGACCGAGCCGATCGGCTGATACAAAAGGGTCGTCCAGCTCAATGTCTCGTCCGGCGCGTCGGCCGGCGCCTTCGCGCCCGAGCTGTCCATGACACGGGCGCCGCTTTCGATCTGTGAGCCGTCGGGACGGAAGTAATGCACCCACGCGCCGAAATGCTCGGCCTGGCTGACGCCCTGGACCATGCCCCAGGCGCTGCGTCCGGCGAGCGCCTTTTGCGGCAGATCATCGTACCAGGCGTTGACGAACAGCGGCAATCGCGGCCGGACCGCAAGCCAGCGATGCAGAGCGGTCGGCGGCGTCGCATCCGTGAAAGTCTTGGTCATCACGGAGGTGATCGTCTTGCGGTGCTTGAAATTTTCAATGAATTGCGCCGCCGCCGTCAGATTGTTGCGAATCTTGTGTGGAACGGTGGCGGCGGCCGTCAGCTTGCCGACCAGCGCCTCAGGCGAATAGGGCAGAGCGCAGTCGGCGCCGACCAGCGTCAGCACGCCGGGGCCAAGATACGGAACGACGTCGCCGCGATCGAAGGCCGCGTGAATTTCATCGAGCATTTTGTTCAATCTCCATCACAGCCACGCGGATCGACGACGGTTTCACTGCTGGGCGGTCGCCTTCAGCGCCGCGACTTCATCGGGCGCGAGACGGAACAGGCCGCGGCCGCCCGAAAGGCTCTGAAATGAAGAGCCAGCCGTGTTGCTCAGTTTCGCAAACCATTGCTGCGCATCAAGGCCCTCGGGACGCTCCTGGATTTCGGTCACCGTGCCGTCCGGCGCGAAGCGCACGTGGATGAGTTGTTTACCGTCGGAAGCCATGGCTGTTACCTTTCCGTTCGATCGGTCGGAGCAAAAATCCTTCAAGGGGATCATGCCGGCGATGCGAGTGAGATCATTATGCGCTAGACGAAACTCAACACTTCGACGGTGACGCTCTCGGCGCCAAACCGGACCTGGCAGGCGAGCCGCGACTTTGACCCAACGCCAACGATCGAATCGAGACGCTCATTTTCGAGCGGCGTCATCTTCGATACGCTCTTGCGGCCCTCCACCACGAACACATGGCAGGCGCCGCACTTCGCCTCGCCGCCGCATTTGCTGGTGATCTTTTCGCCCGCGGCGAGAAGCGCATCAAGAAGCGTGCCGCCTTCAACGGCGTCGATTGTCTTTCCCGAAGGGGTGATCGTCAGAACTGGCATGTCATACTCCTGTTGGTTTTATTGGGGCTCAATCAATAAATGGCGGTTCCCGCGCCGACATTGATCGAGGCGTCCTTGGTGGTGCCGACGATGAAAGCGACCTGCTCCTCCGTCAGATGGGCGTGGAACGGCAGCGCCAGGGCGCGGTCCGCCACCTTCTCGGTGACGAAGAAATCGCCGCGCCGATAGCCCATTTCGAAATACCGGCGTTGCAAGTGCAGCGGCTGCGAATAGGCGGCCGACTCGACGCGCTCCGTGCGCAAGTCGTCGATGATCGAGTCGCGGCTCGACCGGGAAAAGCGCGTTCCGAGATGCACGACGTAGAGGAACCAGTGCACCTCGTCGACGTCAGGCGCGATATAGGGATCCTTGATGCCTTCGAACGAACGCAGATAATCGTAATACCAGGCCTCGACGCGCTTTCGCCGCGCGAGCAGCACGTCGATCCGGCGCAATTGCGCGAGTCCCAGCGCGGCTGAAAGATCGCTGAGACCCGCCTGCAGCGGCGCGACGGCGCCGATCACCACGGAGCTGCGCTCATCGATGCGGCGCGATCGCAGCCGGCGGATCGCATAGGCGCGGTCGTCGTCGTCGGTCGCGATCATGCCGCCTTCGCCGCAGACGAGCGCGCCGGGTTGCGAGAAATCGAATATGGCGCAATCGCCGAACGAGCCGACGCGCGATCCTTTGTAGACCGAACCGATCGCCTCGGTTGAATCCTCGATCAGGACGACGCCCGCGCCCTTCGCGAGCTCCCGCAAATTGTCCCAGGGCGCCGGGTGGCCATTGGCGTTTGAAGCAATGATCGCGCGCGTGCGCTCGGTGAGGCAGGCGGCGGCTTTGTCCGGAGCGATCGTCCCGGCCCAATAGTCGATGTCCGCGAAGACCGGACGCGCGCCGGTCAAGGCGATGGCGTGGGCGGTCTCGCGAAACGAATGAGCCGATGCGACGACCTCGTCGCCCTCGCCTATTCCGTAGGCCTGCAAGGACAGCAGGAGCGCGATCTCGCCGCTCGCAACGGCGATCGCGTGCTTGCGGCCAAGATATTGCGCGAAGGCCGCCTCGAATTCCTCGACGACGGGTCCCGCCGACAGCCGCGGAGACAAAAGAACCTCGCGGACCGCCTCGAGTTCGATTTCCGAGATATCCGGATCGCTAAGGGGCAGAAAGGTCGTTTTCACGCACTAAGCTCCCGTCGATGACAGGACAAACCCGGTGGCTACGAGAGGATCGGATGTGATCCTGACACAATGATCGCGGGCGTCGAGGAGGTAGAGATTGCACCGCGCGAACGTGCGGAACGGCGTCTCGTCCGCGACGTCATGCGCATCGCAACGGCTCAGCGACAAACCTGGAAAGCGCCGCCGCAATTCGGCGATCGTGGCCGCGTCCGCTTCGGCGGACTCCAGCAACTCGGCGATCGCAACAAGGCTTTGTTCGCTGACGCTCATCTCACCCACTCACTCGCTGGTTGACTCTTCGCGCAAAAGTTTTGCCTCCACGGTGATTGGGAGCGTGGTGTCCGCGCTCATTTCCGGCAAAGCCAGTTGCCACCCATTGGCCAGCGTGATGCGGCCGCCCCACATCTCCGGGCGCTCGCAATCGACGATCGGCTCCTCGAGATCCTTCTTGGGCACATAGGCCGAGAGAATTCCCTCGTGGCTTCTTCTGATCATGATTTTCACGGTGCGCCTTTGGGTTTGGGGTAAGGGTTACAGCTGGACAGAAGGTGGCCGAGTCAGACCGGCGCGATCTCCTCGGCGAAACAGCCGATGACTTTGCGTTCGCCGAACTCGACGAGATAGATCGGCGTTTCGGTTTCGACATGAGAGCCAATCTGGACGATCTCGCCAGGATCGCCCGCTTTCACCAGCAAGGCGTCAACGGGCTCCTCGGGAAACGAACCGTCATTGAAGAGATCGGCGGCCGCGCGCACGCGCTGCCCCCATTCGAACTTCGCCGGTCCCTGACCACTCATGCCGTTTTCTCGCTTTTCACTTCGGTGATCGCGTCGATCGGATCGATTTCCTTGCGCTTCATCCCGACGCGGTAGCCGGTGGAGACGAACTCGACCCCATAGATGTAGAACTGCTGCAGGAAGGTGCCGATGCTGACGACATAGCCCTCGTCGCCCTTCTTGCAGAGGATCTCGCCGATCTCCTTGCCCATGAAGGTGCCGTCGTTGCGTATGGTCCTTTTCGCACGAACCTTGTCGCCATAATTATACAGCGGCTGATCGTTGAGTTCGACGACGGCGCTGTCCCGGCTTATGTTGGTCATCGGCCTTCCTCCGCGGCTGGACGTTCGCTCGCGTCGGCTGACGCAAGAGCTGGCGAGGTTAAGATCGTGGCGCTCGACGAGATGCGATCGCGCGCGGCTTCGCACACGATCGGGTCTTCGTCGTTCAAGAGCTGGCGCACGACTTCGACGTCGGCCCGCAGCACGATCTCGTAGCGAACGCGCCAGTCGGCATCGCCGGCGAAGGCGCCGAGATTGACGGGATCGAGACGCCGCGCGACCTCAAGCCTGACGCCCGCCTCGGGATCATTCGCCATCCTTGAGAGATGGCCAAGACCGATGCGCACGGCGACGACGCGTCTGACCTCGACGTCGGCGTCGCCGATCATCAACACGAGAAGATCGGCGGGAATCCGGCGCGCCACGGTCTGGCGGACGAGGTAGTCGACGTCCTGGATCATCGGGATGAGGTCGGCGCCCTCAAGCCGCTGCGCGACGCGGATGCGGACCTCGCGATGCGGATCGGTGCGCAGGCGCAGCAGATAACGCGTCGGCAACCGCCGGGCGGCGCTCCATCGGACGGCTTCCTCGGGATCCTCCAGGAGCGGCGGCAGGTGGAAGACGTCTGCGGCCTTGGCGGCGCAGGCGCGCACTTCAAAATAGGGATGGGTCAGATAGTATTGCGCGAGAGCGGGATTCCAGTCGAAGAAGCGATCGATGCGCCGCGCGTAGCGATCATGGACGCAGGCTTTGAGCGGCTGGCAGCGTTGCCAGGCCAGAAGATCGCGATGCGCGCAGGAGGCGCAGTCCACGACCTCGCCGCGCCAGTCCAGCGCCTCGTCGATGTCAGTCATCGTCCTCGACTCCAAACCTTGCGGCGACGGTCGTAAGGAGGCCCGCATTGATCTTGTCGGAGGGATCCAGCGCCAGCATTTTCGTCACCGCCGCACGTCCCTCATCTAGCGCGCCGATCCGCATTTGCAGATAGGCGTAGCCTTTCAGCGCAAACATGAAGAAGCGCGGCAGGATCGCCGCGTAGGAGCCGAAATCCGCATCATCCGTCTTGACGTCGCGCCATTCGCCGGCGACGCCCAGTTCGCGCGCGGCTTTGGAAAGACACATGCGCGCGACCTCAAGCGCCTCCAACAGGCGGCCCTTGTAAAAATAGAAGCGATAGAGGCCGATCAGCGCCGCCGGATGGTCCGGCGCCATCCGCAGGGCCGCCAGCAGATGGGTCTCGGCGACATCGTCCTGATGGTAAGCCTCGCCCGCCTCGCGCAGATGCCTCTCCGCGCCAGCCGGCAGCCCGGCCCCGAGGATCGACGCGGCGATGGCGTCGATCTCCAGTCCGGCCGTCGGCGGCGCGCCAAAGTCATCTATCGCGAACATGCGCTTCCTATTTCGCAGACGAGAATGCGGGCTCCGCAAAAGCCGTCGACTCGCTGCTGCTGCAACCGCACGACGCCTTTTTCGGGTCGATGAAGACGAAGCCGGTCTTCGCCGGAGTATCGACGAAATCGATCGTAATTCCGTCGAGGAGAATGCGGCTTTCGGCGGGCAGGAACAGCTGCACGCCATCCTGCGTAACCACCGCCTCGCCGGCGCCGGGCGCCGGTTCGACGCTGAATTCCGCTGAAAGGCCCGAGCATCCGCCGGGGCTGACCAGCAGGCGAAGGCCGCTGCCCGGGCCGCCGTCGAACATGACGAGACGGCGGATGAACTTCTGCGCCGCTGGCGTCAACTCGATATTCATGCGGCGCCCCCGGCCGGCTGATAGCGCGGAAGCGAATTATCGATCACGCAGGTGTTGTCGACCGGGCAGACGGCGACGCATTGCGGCACGTCGAAATAGCCGATGCACTCGGTGCACTTCTTCGGGTTGATGACGAAGGTGCCGCCTTTTTCGGAAATCGCGACGTTGGGACACTCGGCTTCGCACGCCGAACATGAGGTGCATTGCGATGCGACGATCTTGTAGGTCATATATTTCTCCTTTCCGGATTTGAGGCCGCGGATTCGATCAAACTTCGATGAAGGCGCCTTGACGGATGTCGGCGTCGCCGCGGACGACATGCTGGATATCGCCGCGGTTCACCCTTCCGAGATAATCCTTGAAGTAAGCGATCGCGGACTGCTCGATGAATTCGAAGGCGTATTGATCGACCGGCTCGATGCCCGCGGCAATCAGCTGGTCTTTCGGACAACCGCCGATCTTGGCGACGAACACGGCGGCGCAATCATTGATGGCGCGAATGACCGTCTCGAGGCTGTCTTCGTCGCCATAGCCGCCCTGGCAATAGAGATCGACGCGCCTGTGTCCGACGAACTTCGCCCCCTTGGTGCTGAGCTCGTAGATCTGGAACTCCTTGGCGTGGCCAAAGTGCTCATTGACGCGCCCGCTGCCCTTCGTCGCGACGGCGATAAGGATAGAGACGTCGCTCGCTTCGCCAGCGAGGGTTTGGAGTTCGGCGTTCTTCGCCTCGACCTTCGCCATGCGCTCTTCCTCGACCTTGTTCTGATAGGCCTGGCGCGCGTCGATGTCGTATTTGACCTCCATCTCCATGATCTTGTCGGTCGTAAATTCGGCGCTGCGATCCTCGCCGAGAAGTCCGACGGCGTCGGCGCGGCACTGGCGGCAATGCCGCATCATGTTCATCTCGCCTTCACAGCTGTCCTGCAGCGCCTTCAGCTCCTGAGCGGATGGGCCGCGCTGGCCGTTGAGGCCGAACACGGTGCCATGTTCGGGGGCGGAGATCAGCGGCATGATGTTGTGCAGGAAAGCGCCGCGCGATTTCACCGCCTTGTTGACCTCGACGAGATGCTGATCGTTGACGCCCGGAATCATCACCGAATTGACCTTGCAGAGGATGCCCCGCTCGGTCAGCATTTCGAGACCCTGAAGCTGGCGGTCCGTCAGGATCTTCGCCGCCTCGACGCCGGTCACGCGCTTGTTCTTCCAGAAAATCCACGGATAGATTTCGGCGCCGACTTGCGGGTCGGTCATATTGATCGTGATCGTCACGTGATCGACGTTGAAGCTCGCGATCGTGTCGACATGATCGGGCAGCGCCAGGCCGTTGGTGGAGAGGCAGAGCTTGATGTCGGGCGCCGTCTTGGAGATGAGTTCGAAGGTCTTGAAGGTCTTCGCCGGATTGGCCAGCGGATCGCCGGGACCGGCGATTCCAAGCACGGTCATCTGCGGGATCGTGGACGCGACGGCGAGAACTTTCTTGGCCGCCTGTTCGGGCGTCAGCTTTTCGCTGACGACGCCGGGGCGCGACTCATTGGCGCAATCATATTTGCGATTGCAATAGTTGCATTGAATATTGCAGGCGGGCGCGACCGCGACATGCATGCGGGCGTAATGGTGATGCGCCTCCTCGCTGTAGCACGGGTGGTTCTTCACCTTCTCCCATACTTCGGGAGCCATATCGGCCGGGCCTGCGGACGTGCCGCAGCTCGCCTTGCCGCTTCCGCCGGATGTGCCGCAGCCTTTGTGATCGGCGATCTTTTGCAACAGGTCGCCAAGCTGATCGGCGTTGGCGGCTTCGAATTCGTTAGGTTGAAAGGCCTCTTCCATATCGATTCCTCGCGGTAGGCTCTGCGGCAGAGATCTCAAGATCGCGGGCTGGCGCCCGCGAAGCTGTCGCCGGTGAGCAACGCTTTGCGGAGAGGTTTGCGCAACAAGCATGCCAACGCTCTATGATTCCGCAAAGTATTGATTATAAATAATATTTTCGATCAAGCGGCAAGATGTCGCGATACAGACACTTGTCTGGAAACGGCTAAGCCGCGTGTCGCTAAATCGACATTCAAGCCCGGCGCAATCCGGGCCCGCAATTCCCGCGCGGCGCGCCGACGCGCGCGTTTCCAATGCGCCGCGGCGCGCCATCCAAGCGCGCCCCAAGAGGCCGGAGCGATCGTCAATCTTTTGGTCAATTCGCCGGATCGATGTCCTGCATCAATCGCTTCGGCCGGGCGCGGCGCGAAGGTTCGCTCAAGGCGGCGTTGATCGCTCGCATGACGGCGCGCGCCGTGGCCCGTCCGGCCCTGTCCATCCCGGTCCATGTCGCCTGGCGGATGCGCGGCTCCAATTCGGCCAGGATGTCGCCCTCCACGACTTCCGTCCCATCCCGCACCACGCCGACAAGAATTCCGTCGATCGCAGCGCTTACCGCCGCGCCGCTGACATGGCCGACGACGAGACGCCGGAACGCGCGCAATCCGAGATCGACCGCCGTTTGCCACAAGCCGCGCCTGTCCGCGTAGACGAAGCGTTCGAGGGTTCGCCGGCCCTCTTCAGCGTGCCCGGCGATGACGAATGCGGGCTTGCCGGAATGAACAGGCAAGGCGACATCGCAATCGACGCCCGCGAGGAAACCGGGTCCAAGTCCGATCGTCAGCCCCGCCAGATTTTTGAGGTGAGGCTTTTGCGCCAACTCTTGCAATCTGGCGTCGACGATTAGATCTAAGCTGCGAAGAACCAGAAGGTCCAGAAGCCCCAGCGGCGTCACCGCGACCGCATTGACGCACGCCAGCGCAGAGAGTACCTCGAGGCCGGTCTCGGCGCGCTCCGCGACGACTTCGTCGATGGCGGCGCGGTCTCCGAAAAGAGCGTCGTGAAAGGATCGTCCGCGCCTGAAAACAGGCGGACTGGGATCATGGGAGAGGACGACGCCCCAGCCATTCCGGTTCAGAAAAACCGCAATGGCGGACGCGATCTCGTTCGTGCCAAGAATAACCGCAAAGGGTTTCGGCGACGGATCGCGCGCTTGAAGTTGCGAATCGTCGCTCATGCCCAAGGCCTCCGCCAAAGGCATAGCAAACCACGGGCCATTGCTCTTTCGCGCGCCAAGCCGGCGCATAAGGGCGCGAAAGCGAAGCGGAGTTAGCTGCGTTTGTGCTGGACCAATCGCTCGCGGCAATTAACCGCGGCCATGAATCGGTGCAAATCAGTAAGTCGTTGATAAATATCTGTCAGGAACACGACAATCGAGTCTGGCGATGTCGCTTTCGGGTCAAATTCGCAGTCGCGCCTACGCTTGAAATGTAATCTTCGCTACATCGCGGCACGCAACTTGCTGCGAATGTCGATTACCATTCACGATTCTGATTGAAGGGAAGTGCGATGGTCCAACAGCCAAAACCCAAGATGGCGGCGCCAGAGGCGCGCGGAACCGATCCTGGCGAGACGGCGCTTGTTGGCGTTTATGAGATTTCGAAACTGCTCGCCTCGGTCAACCGGCTCGAGGTCAATCTCGCCGGCGTTCTGACGTTGTTGTCGAGCTTTCTCGACATGCGCCATGGTCTCATCGCCCTGCTCGACAAAAGCGGCACGCCTGAAATCGTCGTCGGCTCCGGCTGGTCCGAAAACACCGCCAAGATTTATTTCGATCGTTTGCCCGAGCGCGCGATCGGACAGATCGTCACCACCAAAATGCCTCTCGTCATCGAAAACGTTCGCACCTCGCGCCTGTTCGCCGGTTCAGATATTTCCGGATGGGGCCCGAAGGACGGGCAGCCGTATTCATTGATCGGCGTTCCGATCAAGGATGGCGACGAGGTCGTCGGCACCTTGACGGTCGATCGCGTCAATTCGGGCCACTCGCACGTGCGCTTCGATCACGATGTCCGCTTTTTGACCATGGTCGCCAATCTCGTCGGACAGACCCTGCGGCTGCACAAGCTGGTCGCGCATGATCGCGAAAGGCTGATGCAGGAGAACGCGCGCCTTGAGAAGAACAGTCGGCTGCGCCAGCCAGAGCTGAAATTCAGCGGCATTGAGGGAATCGTCGGCGACAGCCCCGCAGTGCGCTCTGTCGTCAAGAAAATCAAGATCGTCGCGAAGAGCCGGTCGACCGTGCTGCTCCGCGGCGAATCGGGCACCGGCAAGGAATTATTCGCCGCGGCGATCCATAATCTGTCGTCCCGGCACGCCAAGCCTTTCATAAAATTGAATTGCGCGGCGTTGCCGGAGAGCGTGCTCGAATCCGAATTGTTCGGTCATGAACGGGGCGCCTTCACGGGAGCCCAGGCGCTGCGCAAGGGCCGCTTCGAACTCGCAGATGGCGGCACGCTGTTTCTTGATGAGATCGGCGACATTTCCGCGTCCTTCCAGGCGAAACTCCTGCGCGTGCTCCAGGAAGGCGAGTTCGAAAGGGTCGGCGGCATGCGGCCGATCAAAGTCGACGTGCGACTCGTCTGCGCCACCAATAAGAACCTCGAACACGCCGTGGAGCGCGGCGAGTTTCGCGCCGATCTCTACTATCGCATCAGCGTCGTCCCTATTTTTCTGCCGCCTCTGCGCGAGCGCGAAGGCGACCTGATCCCGCTCGCCAATGAATTCCTGCGGCGATTTAACGCCGAGCAACGGTCTGACCTCGCGCTTGCCTCCTCCGCCATCGCGGTGCTGTCGCACTGCAAATTCCCCGGCAACATTCGCGAGCTTGAGAACTGCGTGCGCCGCACGGCGACCCTTGCGCCGGGTCACGAGATAGAGGCTGTAGATTTCGCGTGCCAGAATGATGGATGCCTGTCCGCCGTCTTGTGGAAAGGCAGCGACACCCCGAACCCCACGCACGGCATCATCTATCCGCTGCCGATCGTCGCGCCGCCGGCTGCGGCGCCGCGCGAGGCCCCGGCCCGCTTCCCGCAGGCCCCGGTCGCGCCGGCCCCCGAAGCCCTCGGTCCGAGCGGCGCCGATCTGCGCTCCGACAGGGACAAGATCGTCGACGCCATGGAGCGCGCCGGGTGGGTTAAAGCCAAGGCGGCGCGCATACTCGGCTTGACCCCGCGGCAGATCGGCTATGCCCTGCGTAAGCACAACATCCGGGTCAAGAAATTCTAGAGCATCGGACCCGAAATCGGGAATCGGTTTCGGGAGATTCCGCTGCTCAGAAAAATAGAGCGCGCTGCCAAGATCGCGCGCCAAACGGAAGAAGGGCATGATTTGAGTTTTCAAATCATGCCCTTTAATAATGCTCCCAGTCGTTCACTTTAAGCGAATCAGACCGGCCTGTTTTCGTAGCGGTTCTTCACCGGTCCCATGCGTTCGACGCCTTGCGCGAACGTTATCGGATCGAACTTGCCCTCGAATTTCAGCGCAGCGTTCGCAACCGCATCGGTCTTGCCGCCGACGCTCGACTTTTTAAGTGTGGTCTTGTCGAGGTTGAGCAATTCGAGCAGTTCGTTGTAGACGGTCGATTCATCGAGCGGCAGCACGTAAAATGGCGCGCCGCCGACCTCGACCCGATATTTGCTCAGAAGGTCGATGTTGTTGCAGAAAGCGAAATATTTGCCCTCGGGGCTTAGTTTGCCCTGAAGAACCGCCGCGAGAGCCTCCAGATGTTCGAACGACTGGAGATAGGCGGCGAGAAACGGGATGGTCGGCTCGCCAGCGTCCGCGACGGCGATGACCTGTTCCGTGGTCAGCTCCGGCGGTCTCTTCTCATCGGCGAATTGCGGCGCGAATTTCAACGCGATTTCGCCGCGAAAGCCGAAGCGGCCGGGCTTCTCCGTCGGTCCCTTCAGAACCGCGTTGAGAAGCCGCCCTTCGGCATCGAGCGATGCGAATGCCGTGTCAGTGATGCTTGTCATGTTCATTTCCCAAATCGTTGCGAAGCCAATCGGCCAGTTTCTCGAAAGCGCCTTTCAATTTATCCCGGAGGATCAGGTCCGATGCGACCTCATCCAACGCGGCATTCATGCAGCCGAGCCAAGCGTCGCGTTCGGCGGGGCCGATAGGCAAATGGCCATGCCGCTGTCTCAGCCGCGGATGACCGCGCCGCGCCGAGTACTCGGCCGGGCCGCCAAGCCATCCGCGGAGATAAAGTTTCAGAATGGCCTTCGTCGGTCCGAGATCGTTCGCGTGCATGGCGCGGATCGTTCGCGCTTGCGGACGCGAATCCATATTCCGATAGAAGGCCTCGACAAGCCGATCGACGCCGTCATCGCCGCCGATGAGGTCGAAATCCGGACTGCGTTGTGTCGAGACCTTGAGTTCCATGGGGCCTATTACCAAAACCTGCGCCAGCACGGCGAACGGAGTTTGAGGATGTTGCGCATCCCGCGCCTCGCGGCCATGCGTTGTTCGACCTGTTTCATATATCCAAAGACGCAAGCCTTCCGTTCCGCCGTTCGGACATCCCAGAATATCGTCTCAAGAGAAGGTGCAGCATTTTTTGGATAAGAGATCATGCGTCAAAACAAAGAGATGACGCGCATGATCGATTTGCGTTTCGTCATGCTCCGGGCGCGCGGCTCGTTCATTGACTCTGATCAACCCTTCGGACTCGAATGATGAGGTCGGCGCCGACGATCTCCATGCCGGCCGGCGGCTCTGGAAGGTTGAGAACGCCGACGGCGTCAGCCGGTATGTCGAGGAGTTCGTGCTCGTTCTCGACGAGAAAATGATAATGGGGGCCGGTCTTGGTATCGTACCAGGCGCGCGATCCCTGCACCGCGATCTCACGCAGCAATCCGGCGGTGGTGAATTGGTTCAGCGCATTGTAGATCGTGGCCAGCGAGATCGGCGGGCGCGCCTGCTGCGTCTCCGCGTGCAGCTTTTCCGCGGTGACATGGCGGTCTCCGTTCCCAAACAATAGCGCGCAGAGCTCCATGCGCTGACGCGTCGGCCGCAAGCCGGCGCCACGCAATTTGGCGCGCAACGCCGACTGGAACGCGCGCCCTTTTTGATCAATCGCGAGCGCGGGCCGAAAATTCGGCTGGCGCGTGACTGGCGGATACATAGCGGCAACCTCGAAACAGGCGCTGGCGGGCTCCCTCGCCAGCGCGATTTTGTCGGATTTCCGTCAATCGAGACGTCGATCAACGGCCTTTATCCGTAGACAGCACGCATCGTGCCAGTCACGCGCCAACCGCAGGATCCTGCGGTGTCCGCCTTGACGCGCGGCGCATCGGGCGCGCCCAGGGCGCGCAAGTCGCCCTTCTCACAGCGGGGCTTTGTCGGAAAAGCTACAAATCGCGGCGTCGCGCGGTCCTGAGCGCGATCCTAAAAAGACTTCGGCGCTCTGGATAAAATTACACGGCAAGACCAATAGAGACCGCTATTGCGGCTGCCCCTGTTCGAGTTGGCGGACGAGGAGGCGAAGCTGCGTGTCCGCAGGATAGAGCGCGGCGAGTTCGCGTGCGTGCAGCAGGGCCGCCGCGCCATCGCCATTCTCCCGCGCGATCGAGACAAGCGCGAGGAGGATGTCGCGGTCCGTCGGATGGCGCCGATGCGTCTCTTCCAGCAGCTCCATGGCGCGTTGATGCACGCCCGTCGTGTTCAGCGCAATGGCGTAGACATAGGCGTAGCGCGCACTGTCGGGGGCAAGTTCGCTCGCCTTGCGCAGCTCGGCCAGCGCCCCGGCGTAATTTTTCTGACGCACCAGGGCAAGGCCAAGCGAATGATGCGCGTCGGCGTTGTCCGGCTCCAGCGCGACCGCCTTGCGCAGCAGTTCAGCGCCGGCGTCGTCCGCGCCCCGCGCCCGATCGAGATCGGCGAGATTGACGAGGGCCGGCACGAAAGCGGGGTCGAGGCGCAGCGCCGTCTGGTATTCCGCTTCGGCCTCGGCGCCCTGCCCCCGCCTCATGTCGACGAGGCCGAGATTGAGATGCGCCTCGGGCCGGTCGGCGTCGGTCATCTCGGCGTCGACCAGCTCCAGATAGGCCGCGGCCATCGCCGTTTGCTGATCGGAGGTCATCGCGCGCTGATCCGCGCCGGCGAGCGCGCGCGCCGCCTCGACGCGGACGGCGCGGACGGGATCGCTAAGCAACGGCGCGAAGGCCTGAACCATGGCGGGCGGCGGCGCTGCGGGCAGCGCGCGCGGCGCGGCGGCGCGCACCAGCGGGTCCGGATCCTTCAGCGCCGCCTCAATGGCGGCCCGCGACTGCGGCGTGGCGTAAGGCCCAAGCAGCGCGAGCGCGCTCGCCCTTGCGATGGCGGGTTGCGCGGCGTCGGCGATCAGCTGATCGAGGCGCTGCTCGGCGTCGGCGGCACCGGTGCGGCCGGCATTGAGCGCAAGGCCGTAGTGGCCCTGCGTCTGGCGGCCGCCCGGAAACCATTCGGCGACCATACGCGCAGCCCACTCGGGACCCTTGTCGGCGTGGCATGCGGCGCAGGCGTTGGGCGTTCCGATCGAGAGCGTCAGATCCGGGCGCGGCACGCGCAGGCTGTGATCGCGCCGGTCGTGGACGATCATATAGGTCTTGGCGGGCATATGGCAGTTGACGCACTGCGCCCCCGCGCCGCCCGGCTCGTGATGGGTGTGGGCGGCGACGTCGAACTTGGCTGGCAGATGGCATTGCGCGCAAAGCGCATTGCCCTCGGCCCGCAAAGCGAGGCTATGCGGCTGATGACAGTCCGAGCATGTGACGCCGGCGTGATGCATGCGGCTCTGCATGAAGGAGCCATATTCGAACACCTCGCCGTCGATCTGCCCGTCGGCATGATAGAGGCCGGCCTCCAGCAGCGCAGGCAGATTGGCGTCGAGGAACGGAGTTCCGACCGGCGCATCCTTGGCGACGATCTTGCGGCGCGCATGGCAAGGCGCGCAGACATCGAGCTCTTGCGCATTCGGGGGCGTCGTCCGCTCGGCGATCCCGGTGGCGGGGTTCATGCGCCAGACGTCCTTCGCCGGCGCCTCGAGCCAGATCGTGAGGCCTTGATGGGGATCGTCCGCCGTGCTCCCCGCCGCTTTAGCCTTCGCCCAGTCGACATGGCGCGAGCCCGGACCATGGCAGGCCTCGCAGGAGACGTTCACATCGCTCCAGCTGGTCGCATAGGCGTTGGCGGCGAGATCGTAGTTCTTTTTCAGATCGGTCGAGTGGCAGGCCGCGCATTGATAGTTCCAGGTCTGGTCGCGTCCGGTCCAATGCAGCGGACTGCCTGGCGCGAGCGTCTCGTTCGGATAAAGATGCATCCAGCGCTGGCCGCCCTGACCCTTGGGCCGGCTGTCCCATGCGACTCCAAGCGCCTGATAGCGTCCGCCGGGAAATGCGATCAGATATTGCTGCAGCGGGTAGACCCCGAAGGTATAGGCGATCTCATAGTCGTGCAGCGCCCCGTCCGGCCCTTCGGTGCGCACCATGAAGGCGTCGCCGTTGCGGCTGAATGTGGTCGTGACGCCATGATGGTCGAGGCTGGCGCCGTTGAAATCGCCAAGCACGGTCGTGGGCGTCGCCTTCTGCATCGCCTGCGCATGATGCGAGCCGGCCCAGCTTTTCGTCTGATCCGCGTGGCAGCCCGCGCAGGCGGCGGCGCCCACGAAGGTCGCGTCGGCGGGTTTGGCCTGATCCTGCGCGAAGACGGGCGCGGCGAGCAGCGCCGAGCACAAAAGCGCCCAAATGAAACGCGTGAACCAGCAAGATTTCATCCGCGTCCTTGTACGGGAAATTGTCACCCGCACAAGTCGTCCTCAGCCCAGCGTCGCCTTCACTGCGCCTCCCGCACGGGCGGCAAGGGAAAGGCCTTCGGATCGGCGAGGGCGTCGATCATCGCTTCGCCCGGCGAATAGCTGCGCAGGATTAGATAGAAGGGACCCTTAGGAGCCGGCAGCCAGTTTTCGAGCGGCGCGCCGGCCGGCTCACCGGCTTGAATGGAGATCGTCACCGACCCATCCGCATTGCGCTTCAGCGCATTATCGCTGCCAAGCGCGTAGCGGTTGATCGGGTTCGGCACGGTGTAATTATTCTGCCCATCGTACATGGTCAGCGACCAGAAGCCGGGCTCGACGAACGGCGGGGTTTGCTGAAGCGTCAGCTCGTAGCGCTTGGCGCCGTCGAGGAGCTTTCCCTCCGCATCGGCCAGCCCGTAAATATAGATCGCCTCCTTTGGTATGTTGGCCGTCAGCCCTACCCGCGCGGTGATGGCGCGGACCTTATAGTCCGTGCCGAAGTCGCCGACGCTCGGCGGCGGCAGCACCCAGCCGTTGACGAATTGGCCCACTGGCAAAATCGCCAGCAGCGGCGCGATCGCGCCCGCCGCCTCGCGCATGGCGTCGAGGACGACGGGGTTGATTTTCGCGCGGTCCCATTTGGTCCCGAGTTCGAGGCCAAGCGGCGCAAATTGCGGCAGCAGCGCCGCCGCCTGATCCGCCGGCGGCGGATTTTCGTTCATGGCGAGCGACAGAAGATCCCAGAACTGCAGCGGATCGCGGTAGTTGAGGACGCTGGCCGATTGCGTGTCGTCGGTGACGTCCGGAACGGGATAGTCATAGGCCGCGGCGGCGGGCGCGGGCTTGCCGAGCCAGGCCGACAGCGGCTTCGTGGCGATGGCGCCCAGCACCGCCTGCGCCCCGGCGAGATCGGCCTGTGAACGCACATGCACGCGCGGCTGGATCATCACCCAACGCGTCGGCGCCTCCAGGCGTTGAACGCCGGCCGGCAATTCCCCGCTCCAGCCGGGAGCCGTCAGCGCATAGACGCCGCCCTTGTAGCCCGCCGCCGTCCCGGCCGGATAGGCGAAGGCGTTGGTCCACATGTCGACGACTTCGACCATGTAATAGAGGCCCTTCGAATCCGGCAGCGAAAGGATCACCGGCTCGGGGCCAAGATCGAGGAAACCGAAACCATAGAGCGTATTGACGTTGGGCGTCACATAGCGCGCCTGCCGGGCCAGCTCCGGCGTCGTGATGTCGCTCATGCGCCAAACATCGTTCGGCGGCGCCTTGGGCGTCGCGCCGAAAGCGACATTCTGCCGGAGATTGTACATGACCACGAGCGGATAGCCCCAGGTCGCCGCCTGCAGGGCGAGCGAATAGGTCCACTCGTGCAACGCCTTCGCCCGGTCTGGCGGCAGCAAGGAGCGGATTTCCGCGGTTGGCGCGTCCGGTTTCGCCGCGCTTTCGGCCGCCGCGGCATAGCCAAGCAGCGCGCCGGTCACGGCGAGATTAGCGCAGGCGAGCGCCAGCATATGCGCGATTTTCGGCATCCGTCTCATCGGCGTTTCCATTCCTCGGTCAGCGCCTGCGGCATGAGGCGGCGAACGCTGGAAGCCTACGGCAAGAACCGACGCCCCGCTATGACAATGGTCAAACTTTGTCGCTTATCACTCGGCAGCGGGAGACGAGGGCTTTTTCTCAGCCGAACAGGCGGTCGACAGCGCCTTTGAGGTTGTCAGCCATGAGGGTCGGCGGCGACGCCAGCCGCGTCTCCTGCCCCGCCCGATATTTGCCCGTGCGCACGAGGACGCCCTGAAGCCCGGCCGCCATCGCGCCGCCGACATCGGCTTCGGCGTCGTCGCCGATCATGGCGACATCGGCGGGAAAGCATCCGAGGCCTTCGACGGCCAGCTTGAAAAAGGCCGCCGACGGTTTGCCGAGCACGGCCGCGGTCTTGCCGGACGCATATTCGAGAGCCGTGACGAAGGGACCTGCGTCAAGGCTCAGTTTGCCGTCGCGGTCGAGAAAATTGCGGTTTTTCGCCAGCGCGAAAAACGCCGCGCCATCGACCAGAATCCGAAACGCGCGGTTTAGAAGATCGTAGGTGAAAAAGACGCCGGCATCGCCGACGACGACGGCGTCGAAACCGCTGGGCGCCGCGGCGTCGCGCGCGCACTCGGGCAACCCCGCGAAATCCTCGCGCAGATTCGGATGCACGATGAGGAGCGGCGCGAGATTTTGGCTGGCGAGCAGATCCCGCGCGGCGATCGACGGCGTAAAGACATCCTCGCTCGCGGCGTCAACGCCGAGCCGCGCCAGATCCTCGACGATCTGGCGGCGCGGACGACGGGTCGTGTTGGTGATGAATTTGTGCGGAACGCCAAGGTCGCGAATGCGCCGAATCGCGGCGAGCGAACCCGGCAAGACGTCCTCGCCGACGCAAATGACGCCCTCGATGTCGAGCAGCACGGCCTTGGCGCCGCTTTCGCCTGGTTTTTGGCTGGCTTTCATCGTTTGCTGCACGGAATCACGCTAAATCATATGGCGATGACTATAAGGTGATTCACGGATCATGCATCAAGCGCGCCGCCGTGATGGTCTGGCGCCGCCCGTCCTTGACAGCCCCGATCCGGCCGCCACACTCGCCCCGGCGGATTGAAGGCCATCGCGTTCGAGGGCGCGCCTCGCCGGCGTCCACGCGCCGTTCGCCGAAAATGAGTTTCCGCCTGTGATGAACCCACCCCCTTCGCCCTTCATTCCCCCCGCGCCGAAAATCCATCGGAAGGACCTGCCCGACTGGCGCATGCTGCTGAATATGACGCGCTCCAGCCTTTCGATCTGGCCGGAGTCCGCGTTCGAAACGCTCGTCAACCGGCGCAAGATCCTCGGCCGGGACACCACCCTCGTCAACGATCTTGAAGGCCTGCGCCACGTCTTGACGGCCAATGCCGCCAATTATGAACGCCCCGTCGCCGTCCGACGCGTCATTCGTCCGCTCGGCGGCTCGGCCCTTTTCGCGGCGGAGGGCGCGCAATGGCGCCGCCAGCGCCGTCTCCTGGCCTCGACCTTCACGCCGGCCAGCGTCAGCCTTCTGCTGCCGCATTTTCACGAGGCCGCACGCCATCTGCTGTGCTCCCTTGAAAAAACGCCGCGCGCCAATCTGTCCCGCGTCTTTCACGATGCGTCCCTCGAAGCGGTGCTTCGCGCGCTGTTTTCGCTGCCGCAAAGCGCCGCGCGAAACCGCCTGCACGCGATGGTGCGCGCCTACGTCGAAGGTCCCGGGCGCCCCAACTTTCTCGACATACTGGCGCCAAGCGAGAGCGCCTTCGCCTTCGCGACGCGCCGGCGCGCGCGCTTTCAGAAAGCCTGGTTCGCAGCGATCGATCAAATCGTCGCGGAGCGCAGGGGCGATGGCGCGAAGGCGGAAGGGCGCGACATGCTCGACCTGCTGCTCAGCCTTGCGGGCGGCGACGCTGACGACGCGCTCTCGGACGCCGAAATCCGCGAACAATGCGCGACGATGATCTTCGCCGCCTCCGAGACGACGTCGCGGCTCATGTTCTGGGCGGCCTATCTGCTGACGCAGGATCTCGAAGAACAGGCGCGCCTGCGCGCGGAAATCGCCGCATTTCCGCCGGAGCGGGCCGCGGCGATCGACGATTTGCAGCACTGGCCGCGCCTGCGCAATGTTCTCCTCGAGGCGCTGCGGCTCTATCCGCCTGTTCCGCATATTTTGCGCGACGCCATCGCCGCCGATGAAATTTGCGGCGAGAAAATCGCGGCCGGAGACCCGGTGTGGATCAGCGCCTGGGTTCTGCATCGCCATCGAAAATACTGGGACCAGCCGACGGCTTTCAATCCGGACCGCTTCGCCGGCAAGGCCGCCCCCTGGACGCAGTCGCCGGCCTATATTCCGTTCGGCGCGGGCCCGCGCATTTGCATCGGCTTCGCCTTTGCGCTCGCCGAGGCGCAAATCGTTCTGGCGACGCTTTTGTCGCGCTACAGGATCGCCCTGCCCGAAGCAAGGCCCGTGCTCCCGATCGGAAGCGTGACGATCGAACCATGCTTCGAGCCGCTGTTTCGGCTGGAACCCGTCTGAGATCATCCTCGCATCCGCCATCGCGTCCTTGACAGAACCGCGCGCCGCCCTGAGATGAAAGCAGGGCTTGAGATTGCCCGGCCTCGCAAGAAAGAGCGAACGCCGCCGCCTGCGCCGACATCGGCGCACCACTTCCCGGAGAACCCCGAATGTATATCGCCATGAACCGTTTCAAGGTCCTCAAGGAGGCGCAGAAGGCCTTCGAGGATATGTGGGCGAACCGCCAGTCGCGGCTTAGCGAGGTCAAGGGGTTCGGCACGTTCCAATTGCTGCGCGGTCCCGAGCGCGAGGATCACGTGCTCTACGCTTCTCACACAGTCTGGGACAGCCAGGACGACTTCATCGCCTGGACGAAATCGGAGCAGTTCCGCGACGCCCATAAGAGCGCCGGCGACCAGAAGCCGAAGACGCTCGGCCACCCGGAGTTCGAGGGGTTCGAGGTGATTCAGTCGAGCCCGTAGGGAGGAAGCACGCTGTGGCTAGCCGGTGAAGATCACTCATGGACAAAAATTGGACAACCTATCTGCTGATAGTGATAGCAGGGGGCATGGTTCTAGTGGTGGGCCGCCTTGATCGTCTGGGCAAGCAGTTGGAGGGTGTGTTGGCCTCTATCAAGTATGATCTTGAGCCGGACCCCAATCGAAAAAAAGAAATCCTTCGCGAATGGAAGGATAGCGAAAAACAACAAGCGAAGGACGCTCGCGTGTTTTGGATTTCGTGGACGGTCATAGCAGGCGCTATGGCTTTGGGGTGGGCTTTTTTTTCGCGAAGCTAGCAAAAACAGCACCGGCGTGCAAAATTCAAGAAATTCTGCACATTAAAAATCTGTTGATGGAAAAGCGCTCTTCATGCGCGGTCGCTTAAAGGCGAATATCAGCCTTCAAGGTGTCCGCCGTCGCGTGCACGCCGTCCCCGGAACGCGCGAGTAGACCCACCTCTTCCAGCGCAGCGACATCAGCATGCACACGCCGATATTGGCGGCCGAGGGAACGCGCGAGAGCCGAGACGGAAGGTTCGGGGTGTGCATGCACATGTTTCAGCAAGCGGTAGCGTTCGCCCGTCATCACCTTCGCCAACGCCTCCCAACTCTCGAATGCGAGCGCGCGTTCGCGCACTTCCTCGCCGCGTTCGGTTCGGCGCCACGCATTGACAAAGGCGGCGGCGTCATCTTCGAGACCGTCGCCGACGATCAGTTTCATATCGCTCATGGCGTCATCTGAGCCCAGTTCCCGGCCCTCTTAGTGAGCGGCCTCCTCCCGCGCGTCCCGGGTGCGCGTCGGGACGCGTTCGGCGACGAGATCCCAGCGCGTCGCGAAAATCGAATCGCAAATGCCGGGGCTGCCGAAGCCGTCGCTGAAGCTGACCATGCCGCGGCGGTGGTGCTCCGCGTGGGCCTTGCTGGTCACAAGGCCGGCCAGAGCGTCGTAGAAGCGGCCCTTGAAGCCCCCTGCCCCGCGCGGGATCTTGAGCGAAAAATCATAGCCCGCATGTTCGTAAAGGCCGCCGATCGCGCCAAGGCCGGCGACAAGGCAGTGGAACGAAATATCGGCGCCGGCGCGCACAACGATGAGCGGAATGAGGTAAGGCAGCACGATTTCGAGGAAAAAATCGGCGGCGCTCATATAGCAGGCGCTGACGCCGCGGCTGGCGCTGGTCGTGTGATGCACGCTGTGTCCGAGCTTGCGCATGAGCGTCGGCCGGTGCAGCACCGCGCGATGCGAGATATATTGCACAATGTCGTGGCCGACGCCCATGAAAGCCAGGGCGGCCAGGAAATGCCACCAGGCGAGATGCGGCGCGCCGACGAAGGCGAGCCCGAGATACTGAACCGCCATCATCGAGGGCAGAAGGATCAGGAACTGGTTGGCGAGCACGCGCGGCATCAGCTCGAAATAGCTCATGCGCTCGACCGGGCGCGTCTTGAAGTCGGACAGCCGGCCGGTGCGGTCGCACCATTCGAACCAGAGCCCGACGCCATGATAGGCGAGCATCTGCACGGCGAAGGCGAGCACCGAAAGCGGGAGCCAAGCGGGCAAGGCGCCGGTCGCGTCAGTCACGTCGAGCATCCTTCTCAAGATTGAACGTCATCTCTTCTTCCTTCGTCTATCCGTCGCCGGGGCGCAGGGCAAATCGGCGAGCGCAAATCGAATGAAGCCTCTTTGACCAAAGCCGCACGCTTTGGTTTGATTCAGCGCATAAAGCCCGCGAAATCACCGCAATTTTTGTTTCATCATGTAACGCATCTATCTGTTTCAAAAGGCGCTGTTAGATTTATTCCAAATTGGCGCACTGGTCGGCCTTGGCCAATCCGCGCGGATAAACTAGGACAGGGCCAACCGCCGCAACGCCAAAAGGACCGATCGATGAACGCGCCCTCGCCGGAAAAGCAGATCATCGCGCGGGAGACCGCGAAAATGCTGATCGAGGTGGAGGCCATTCTGTTCAACGCGGAAAAGCCGTTCATCTTCACCTCGGGCTGGGCCAGCCCCGTCTATACCGACATGCGCAAGATCATCTCCTATCCGCGCCTGCGCACGCGCCTCATCGACTTCGCGGTCACGACAATCGAGCGCGAGATCGGATACGAGCGCCTCGACGTCATCGCCGGCGGGGAGACGGCCGGGATCCCCTACGCCGCCTGGCTCGCCGACCGGCTGGCGCTGCCGATGCAGTATATCCGCAAAAAGCCGAAAGGCTTTGGCCGCAACGCGCGGATCGAGGGCGACATTCACGAGGGCGGGCGCGCCCTGTTGGTCGAGGATCTCGCCACCGACGGGCGCAGCAAGGTGAGCTTTTGCGAGGCGCTTCGCGAGGCGGGCCAGTCCTGCGACCATGCCTTCGTATTCTTCTTCTACGATATCTTCCCGCAGACGGCGGCGATCATGAAAGAGCTTGGCGTCACGCTGCATTACCTTGCAACCTGGCGCGATATTCTTGGCGTCGCGCGGGGGAGCAGCTACTTCGAGGCGGCGACGCTCGACGAGGTCGAGAAATTCCTCAACGCCCCGGCGGAATGGTCGGCCGCGCATGGCGGCGCCTCGGAGCTCAAGGGCTGAGCGGGCCGGCTCAAGGCGCGGGTCTGTAAGATCGCGGCCTCGACCTGTCCGGTTCAGCCCCTCGATCGGTCAAAAAGGTGTTTCACGTGAAACACCTAGCCCTGTTTCACGTGAAACACCCCCGCGGGAAAACGCCCCCGCCGGCAAAGGCTCGCTCGCCGCGAAAAGCGCCTCGAAATGGCGCGTAAACTCCGCCGCCGCAGCCGCGTCGGCGACGATGATGAGGTCATTGTCCTGCCGCTTCAGCCCCGACGCGGAGAAGTTGGCGGCGCCGGTTCTGAGCAGCCGGCCGTCGATCTGATAGGCATTGAGATGCATCAGCGGCGATCCCGCCCGCTTCAGGCCGATCGCGATCGCAGGGTCGGCGAGCAACGCCTCGAACGGCGCCGAGGGTTCGCGCGCGCCGATGTGGCCACTGTCAAGATAGAGCCGGACCTTGACGCCCCGCGCCGCCGCCCGGCTCAAAGCCTCCATCACCGGCCAGTCGGTCAGCACGTAGGCCGCCATGTCGATGCTCGTCCGCGCAGAATCGATCAGCGCGACGTCGATGCGCTCCAGATTTTCGGACGGCGCATAATGGATCGACGGCGCGCCGCACGAGGGCGAGGCCGACGGCGGGCGATCCATGAAATGCGGCCATTTTGTGTTTCGGGCGGTTGACGACCGACTCTGGCTGCCTGATTCGACTTGTCCGGGCCTCGCCCGCGTCCGATCGTTCAAATTCACAAGGGCGCCCTTGCCAGCGCCGCCGCAGAGCCGCACAAAGGCGTCCGAATCGCATTTGTGATGGGAGAGAAACATGGGTCGCAGCGCTCGGCATGAACGAAGTGTGCTCAACACGGACGAGATCGCGCTCGTCGAGGCCTCGCATCATCCCGGCCTTGGTGACCTCTCCGACAAGGAGCTCCACGAACTCACCAAGCATGTGCGCGAGCGGCGCGACCGCGCCCGCGACATCGCGGCGCGCCAGCGTCGCGAAATGCGCGGCAAGGCGGCCCCCCACGGCGCACGCCCCGTCGTGGAAGACGCCGGATCGCGCGAGAAGCGGGACGTGCTCGCCGCCGCCATGCAACGCCTCAACAGGGAGGCGACGCGGCGCGAGGAGAAGGCCGCGCGCGATTCCATGAAGGACAGCCTCACCCGCGCGCTGGAGATGCGCCGCGCGCGCGAGACCCAGACGGAGCGCCCCGGCTCCGGCGCGACGCCAAACGAGGGCATGAGCGTCAAGCAGGGCGGCCGCAGCTTCCTGCGCAACCGCGCGAAGCTTGGCGAGGTCAGCCAACACAACAAGAACGTGCAGGCCAAGCGCGACAGCAGGTAGGCGCGGCTAGACCCTATGATTGCTGGGCCTGAGGGTGGCCCGTCATCCGATATGCAACGGTGCGAGGGTTAAGCCGGCTGGCCGGCGCAGAGCCTCATGCATAGGAGACGGGCCTCGTGGAACATACCC
>Ga0181530_10000899_pt1 | contig 38184 bp, 33 predicted proteins | sample PEATcosm2014_Bin_42_FD_119769 | JGI IMG/M metagenome (GOLD analysis project Ga0181530, IMG submission 119769) | Peatland microbial communities from MTU Mesocosm Facility, Houghton, MI, USA - PEATcosm2014_Bin10_60_metaG | ecosystem: Environmental > Terrestrial > Soil > Wetlands > Peat | place...
AGAGTTGCGCAATGACAACGCGGAACGCTTCTACATCGATGGGCAGGGGAAGGGACACCCTTCCCCTGCCCCCCATCCCAAAAACAAAACCTGGCCGTTTACACAAAAGTCTGGACACACCTGCAAGGAGCAGGGAGCGGCCATCCTGGCTGCCTTGCGGAAGGCCTACCGGTCCGCGTACTCGGAAATACTGCAATACCGCCCGGACCTGAGCTACGTCGCCGGGAAGTGAGGGATTCTCAGATCGTGTAGAGACGCAGCATGCTGCGTCTCTGCATGGTTAGCTTCGCGCCGCCGTCTCGGCGGGCGACCGCCCCACACCCGTTTATCTTCTGGTACCTACCGAAAAATGCTAATTCATTACGTCTCAGTGGTTTACGTTGACCCAGGCATCCAATTGAGCTAACTTTACAACTATATTTGTAGGCGGACTAAGGGATATACTGGACAAAACCCTGATGACATCCACAGAAAACGGTAAGACCCTGCTCTTGCTGAAGCCCCGGGGGTTCTGCGCCGGGGTGGTGCGCGCCATAGACATTGTCCGCATCGCACTCGAGGCCTTCGGCCCTCCCATTTACGTCCGCAAAGAGATCGTCCATAACCGCTATGTCGTGGAAGAACTACAGGCCAAGGGCGCGGTGTTCGTGGACAGCGTGGAGGAAGTCCCGGAAGGGGAGCGGGTGATCTACAGCGCGCACGGGGTCTCGCCCGAGGTGCGCGAGGCCAGCGAGCGGCGGCGGTTGCGGGTGATCGACGCCACCTGTCCGCTGGTGACCAAGGTGCACGTGGAAGCGGTGCGCTTTGCCAAGGACGATTACAGCATCATCCTGATCGGCCATCGCGACCACGACGAGGTGATCGGCACCCTGGGCGAGGCGCCGGCGGTCACGCAGGTGATCAGCAGTCCGGAAGAAGTCGAGCAGTTGACCGTCCCCGATCCGGAGCGCGTGGCCTTCACCACCCAGACCACGCTCAGCCTGGAAGAGACCAAGGACGTGATCGCCGCCTTGCGAAAAAGGTTCCCCAGCATCCACGGGCCGGCGGCGCAGGACATCTGCTATGCCACCGAGAACCGCCAGGTGGCCGTGAAGCAGGTGGCGGGGGGCGCGGACCTGCTGCTGGTGGTGGGTTCGGAAAACAGTTCCAACTCCAACCGGCTGGTGGAAGTGGCGCGCAAGCAGGGAACCTCCGCCTACCTGATCGAGAACTACCGCTCCATCCGTCGGGAGTGGCTGGAAGGCATCGGCACGGTGGCGTTGACGGCCGGCGCTTCGGCGCCGGAGTGCCTGGTACAAGAAGCGGTATCGTTCCTCACGCAGTCAGGTTTCACCAACCTCCAGGAAGTGGAAGTGATGCCGGAAAACGTGCGTTTCGGTCTGCCTCCGGAGATTGTGGAAACCATCTCCCCCGTTACTACGGCTGCGGAGTAACCGATGGACAACACCGGCGACAGTAGTCGCCCCATCCCGACGGCTCCCATGGCGCAGAGCAGTGAGCTCGGTCCTGCGCCCAGCGGTGGCGCCTCGCTGCTGTTTGGCAAGCTCGACGACATGGTGAGCCGCGTGGCTGCGGCCGCCGATGCCGCCCGCCGCTTCCTCTTCTCCCAGCAGCACGAAGAAGGCTACTGGTGCGGCGAGCTGGAAGCCGATACCACGCTCGAATCCGACTACATCCTGCTGCACACGCTGCTGGGCACAGGCAATCCCGAGCGCATCCGCAAAGCCGCGAACTACATCCTGCGTCATCAGAACGAAGACGGCGGCTGGGGCATCTACCTGGGCGGGCCCTCGAACATCAGCGCCTCGGTGAAAGCCTACTTCGGCCTGAAGCTGGCGGGATACAAGGCCGGCCATCCCGTGCTCCAGAAGGCGCGCAAGAAAATCCTGGAGCTGGGCGGAGTCACCCAGGTCAACACCTTCACCAAGATCTATCTCTGCTTCTTCGGGCAGTACGACTATATGGCGGTGCCCGCGGTGCCGCCGGAGATCGTGCTCTTTCCCAACTGGTTCTGGTTCAACATCTACGAGATTTCGTCCTGGTCGCGCGGCATCCTGGTCCCGCTGGCCATCGCCTACGCCAAGAAGCCGTTCAAGAAAATCCCCCCGGAGATGGGCGTGGACGAACTGTTCCCGCACGGCAAGAACAAGAAGCACATGCGGCTGCCCTGGGCCAAGAAGCTGGTGAGCTGGCGCAATTTTTTCCTGGTGGTGGACCGGGTAACGCACTGGCTGGAGACGGTGCACATACGGCCGCTGCGGTCGATTGCCGTCCGCGCCGCCGAGCAGTGGATTCTGGAGCGCTTTGAACGCAGCGACGGCCTGGCCGCCATCTATCCCGCGATGATGAACTCCATCATCGCCCTGCGCTGCCTGGGCTACTCGCTCGACGACCCCCAGATGATCCGCGCCCTGGACGAGTTCGAGGCCCTCGGCATCGAGGAAGAAGACACCTTCCGCATGCAGCCCTGTAAGTCTCCGGTGTGGGACACCGCCTACGCGCTGTTCGCGCTGGGCGAGAGCGGAGTGCCGCGCACCGAGCCGCGCCTGGTGGCCGCCGCCGACTGGATGCTGCGCAAACAGGTCACCCGCACCGGCGACTGGGCGGTCAAGAACTGGAGGGCCAACCCCGCCGGCTGGTACTTCGAGTTCAACAATGAGTTCTATCCCGATGTGGACGACACCGCCATGGTGCTGCTGGCGCTGGGAGAGGTGGACCATCCCGACGAAGGCTACCGGCACAAGTCGGTGGAGCGCGCCAAGGAATGGGTGCTCTCCATGCAGTGCAAGAACGGCGGCTGGGCTTCGTTCGACAAGAACAACAACCGCATGGTGTTCCAATACGTGCCCTTCGCCGATCACAACGCCATGCTCGATCCGGCGACGGCAGACATCACCGGCCGGGTGCTGGAGATGCTGGCCGCCTCGGGCGGCAGGCGGCAGCGCGCGGCGGTGAAGCGCGCCATCAAGTTCATCAAGCAGCAGCAGGAGCCCGACGGCTCGTGGTTCGGGCGCTGGGGCGTCAACTACATCTACGGCACCATGCAGGTGCTGCGCGGGCTGCGGGCCATCGGCGAAGACACGCACGAGGCCTACATCCAGCAGGCGGCGGAGTGGCTGCGCATGGTGCAGAACTCCGACGGCGGCTGGGGCGAGACTTGCGAATCCTACGACGATCCCAACCAGAAAGGCGTGGGGCCGAGCACGGCGTCGCAGACCGCGTGGGCGGTGCTGGGATTGCTGGCCGCCGGCGACACGCGCAGTGATTCGCTCGCCCGCGGCATCGCTTTCCTGCTGCGCACCCAGGGCAAGAACGGGAACTGGGAGGAGCCGTATTGCACCGGCACCGGTTTCCCGCGCGTGTTCTACTTGAAGTATCACCTCTACCGGACGTACTTTCCGCTGCTGGCGCTGACCAGCTATGCCAAGGCGATGGCGGAAGCAGAACGGGAGATGGTGGCGAGGTGATCGGCGGCTTCACACCGGCTGTCATGCTGAGCGAGTGCTGGCCGCTTTTGCCCGCACGAGTCGAAGCACCCCAACCCTCACGTTATCATTCGAATAGGGGTCCTTCGACTCGCGCGCCAAAAACCGGCGCGCGCGCTCAGGATGACAAGCAGATAAAGCGTGGGCATTTAGGAGGATCATGGCAGTACCGCTTTCACAGATGTGGACGGTGGGCAGCTACGTCGTCCGGCAAAAACTGAAGCGCCGCAAACGCTATCCGCTCGTCCTGATGCTGGAGCCGCTGTTCCGCTGCAACCTGGCGTGCGCCGGCTGCGGCAAGATCCAGTATCCCGGCCACGTGCTAAAGATGCAGCTCACGCCGGAGGAATGCTTCCGCGCGGCCGAGGAGTGCGGCGCGCCGACGATCGCCATCCCGGGCGGAGAGCCGCTGCTGCATCCCGAGATCGGCGAGATCGTCGCCGGGCTGGTGGCGCGCAGGAAATATATTTATCTCTGCACCAACGCGCTGCTGCTCAAGCAGAAGATCGACCTGTTCACGCCCAGCAAGTACCTGACGTTCTCCGTCCACCTCGACGGCCAGCGCGAGCACCACGATCTCTCCGTCTGCCTCGAGGGGGGATACGAAAAAGCGGTCGATGGGATCAAAGAAGCGCTGCGGCGCGGCTTCCGCGTGACAACGAACACCACGCTCTTCGACGGCGCCGATCCCAGCAGCGTGCGCGCCTTCTTCGACGAGATGATGGAGCTCGGCATCGAGGGCATGATGCTCTCGCCCGGCTACTCCTACGACAAGGCGCCCGACCAGCACCATTTTCTCGGTCGCGCGCGCACCCGGCGGCTGTTCCGCGCCATCCTGGCCAACCGTAAGCAGACGTGGCGCTTCAACATGTCGCCGCTGTTCCTCGAATTCCTGATGGGCAAGCGCGATTATCCCTGCACCGCCTGGGGCATGCCCACCTACAACGTTTTCGGATGGCAGAAGCCGTGTTACCTGCTGCAGGACGGCTACGCAGATTCGTTCCAGGAACTGCTCGCGACCACTGACTGGGAGCACTACGGTACCGAGTCCGGCAATCCCAAGTGCGCCAATTGCATGGTGCACAGCGGCTACGAAGCGTCCGCGGTGAACGATACCTTCGGCTCGCTGCGCGGCATTTGGGAGACGGCGCGCGCCACCTTCAGCCGCTATCGCGATCCCGAGGCGCTGCGCTTGCTCGATGAGCCGGTGCGGCCGGTGCACGCCATCAATCCGCTAGTGCAGGTCGAGACGGAAACCCCGCAGGAGGCGGCGCACCGGTGAGCGGGCGCGAGGCAGGTCGGGATACGCCGCATAATCCAGACACCCTGGAAGTTGTTCCTGCCGCCGAGCGCGACGAGCTAGAAGGCTGGGTGCCGGAACTGGCCGGCGAAGAAGAGCTGCGGCAGGCGCTGGAGCAGGCTTTCGGCTATCGTGGCGACGTACTGATCACGCGCAAAGACGGGTCCAAAATCGAAGGCTACGTTTTCGACCGGCGCCCGGGACGCACGCTCGCCGATTCCGCCGTGCGCGTGCTGCCGAAGGATGGCGGCGCCAAGCTCTCCATCTCCTATGCCGATATTGCCGGCCTCGCCTTCACCGGCCGCGACATGGCTGCGGGCAAGAGCTGGGAAAACTGGGTACGGCAGTACTGGGAGCGCCGGGCGGCGGGCGAGAAGAACATTTCGCTGCAGCCGGAGCGCTTGGAATGAAACTCAGTTGAAGGTTTTTGTCACAGGCGCTACCGGCTTCGTGGGAAGCCACGTGGCGCGGGTTCTTTCTCAACAAGGCGCGGAGCTGCGGTTGCTAGTCCGAGCGACCAGCCGCACGGAGAACCTTGAAGGCCTCAGGGCCGAACGCGTGACCGGGGATCTGTGCGATGCGGAAGCGCTGCGCCAGGGAATGTCAGGCTGCGAACTGGTGTTCCACGTGGCCGCCGACTACCGGCTGTGGGCGCCCGATCCGCGTGAGATCTACCGCGCTAACGTCGAGGGCACGCGCACCGTGCTCGAGGCGGCGCGTGCGGCCGGAGTGAGGCGCGTCGTGCACACCTCGAGCGTCGGGACCATCGGCTTCCGTACCAACGGCCGGCCGGCGGATGAAGACTCGCCGGTCGCGCTCGCGGATATGATCGGCGCCTACAAGCGCTCGAAGTTCATGGCGGAGCAGGTGGCGATGGAAGCCGCGCGCGGCGGTCTGGACGTCGTGATCGTCAATCCGACCACGCCGGTCGGCGAGCAGGACATCAAGCCCACGCCCACCGGCCGCGTGATCGTGGACTTCCTCAAGCGGAAGTTTCCAGCGTACGTGGAGACGGGACTGAACCTGGTGGACGTTCGCGAGTGCGCGCACGGGCACGTGGCTGCGGCGGAGAGGGGCCGGCGCGGCGAGCGATACATCCTGGGCGGCGAGAACCTGACGCTCAAGCAGATTCTCGACCGGCTGGCGGCGATCACCGGGCTGCCCTCGCCCAAGGTGAAGCTGCCGTACGCGGTGGCGCTGGCCGCGGGCGCGGTGGACACGCTGTTCACCGGCGTGCTGCTGGGGCGCGAGCCGCGGGTAACGCTGGATTCGGTGCGCATGGGGCGCAAGAAGATGTTCGCGTCGTCGGCCAAGGCGGAGCGCGAGTTGGGATGGAAGACGGTCGCTGTGGACGGCGCGCTGCGGCGCGCGGTGGAGTGGTTCCGGGCGCACGGCTATGCCTAAGGTCGGGATCGTCACCGCGATGGCGACGGAAGTCTGGCCGCTGATACGGGATTGGAGGAAAAATCCCCAGCCTTGGCAAAACCGGCCAAGGGTGGGGCACCCTCTAGATTTTTTTGAAAACGGAAATGCCGTACTGCTCTGCGGCGGGATCGGGTACGAAGCAGGGAAGCGCGCGGCGGAAGCGGTGATCGAGTATGCAAAGCCGTCGTTGCTGATCGCGACAGGCCTCGCCGGCGGATTGAAGCCGGAGTGGACTCTCGGGCGGACGATGGTCGCGGCGGAAGTGGTGGACGAAGCCACGGGACGGCGATTCAAGACCGCGTATGGCGAAGGAACCGTGGTCAGTTCGCGCGAGATCGCGCGCGCCGCGAAGAAGCGGGACCTGGCGTCGCGCTTCGCCGCCGACCTGGTGGACATGGAAGGCGCGGCGGTGGCTGAGGTCGCCGAAGCGCACGGGCTGCCGTTCCTGGCGGTGAAGGCGGTCTCGGACGAGATGGATTTCGAGCTGCCGCCGCTGCAGGAGTTTGTGGACGCCGAGGGTGGATTCCAGAGCGTGCGCTTCGGATTGTGGGCGGCGTGGCATCCGCAGTGGTGGCCGGCGATCGCGCGGTTGAAGAAGAGAAGTGATCGCGCGGCGGCGGCGCTGGCGGAGAAATTGAGAGAAGTGATTGCGGGGTGGGAAACAAACCAAGATCCTTCGCGACCGTTTCCCGCGCCGGAGAAAGCGCGCGGGACCCTCGGTCGCTCAGGATGACAATCTAATTTTTTCTTGTAAATGGCAACCGCGACACAATCCGGGATGAAGCAAGCGCATAGGGCCATCCCCTCCACCATGACCGCGGCCGTCTATCGTGGACAGAACGACGTGCGCATGGAGACAGTGCCTGTACCCGAGATTGGCAGGGGCGAAGTCTTGGTGCGGGTACACACGTGCGGCATCTGCGGCACCGATCTTAAGAAGATCGCGACCGGTTCGCACTCGGCCCCGCGCATCTTTGGCCACGAGACCGCGGGCATGATTGCGGCGGTGGGCGAGGGCGTGCGCGGATTCGCGGTCGGCGATCGCGTGATGGCGTTCCATCACATCCCTTGCCGTGAGTGCTATTACTGCCGGCACAAGGTGTTCGCGCAGTGCGAGGTGTACAAGCGCGTGGGCTGCACGGCGGGTTTCGAACCCGCGGGCGGCGGCTTCGCCGAGTACGTGCGCGTCATGGACTGGATCGTTGCGCGCGGGCTGGTGAAAATTCCTGACGGTGTCTCCTACGAGCAGGCGTCGTTCATCGAGCCGGTGAACACCTGCATGAAAGGGATCGAGACGCTGCGCCTGGAGCCGGGCGAGACCGTGCTGGTGATGGGACAAGGTCCGATCGGTCTGATACTGGCGTATCTGGCCCAGCGCGCGGGTGCTCGGGTGATAACTTCCGATTTGTACGCCCAGCGGCTTACAATAGCTATGTCACTCGGTATTGCGGAGACCATCGACGCGGCGCGCACCGAGACGGTTACCCGAGTGCGCGAGTTGACCGAGGGACGCGGGGCTGATGCCGTCATCCTGGCGGTGGCCGCCAACCAGCTCGTCCGTCCCGCCCTGGAAGCAACGCGGCCCGGCGGCAGAACGATGTTGTTCGCGCAAACGGTGCGCAGCGAAGTCGGCATCGACCCGGCTGCCATCTGCGTGGATGAAAAGTCGTTGGTGGGCTCTTATAGCGCATCGGTCGATCTACAGGAAGAGTCGGTGCGGTTCGTGCTCGGCCGCGAGCTCGATCTGACGCGGATCATCACGCACCGTTTTCCGTTGGCGCAGGCGGTGGAGGCTTTGCAACTGGCCGCCCACCCGCGCCCGGATTCGTTGAAGGTGGTGGTGCAACCCGCTACGGCGGGTTGGGAAGGAACTAAGTGAACGGAGACATGACGGCCGCAGTCCTCTACGGCAAAGAGGACGTGAAGATCGAGAAGGTGCCGATCCCGCGCCTGGGCGAGGGAGAGGTGCTGATCAAAGTGCAGGTGGCGCTTACGTGCGGCACCGACCTGAAGGTGTACCAGCGCGGCTATCACGCGCGCATGATCGTGCCTCCGGCCCTGTTCGGCCACGAGCTGGCGGGAGTGGTCGAAGAAGTGGGGCCGAACGTGCGCTGGTTCCGCAAGGGCATGCGGGTGGTGGCGCTGAACTCCGCGCCCTGCCAGATGTGCTTCTACTGTTCCAAGCACCAGGAGAACCTCTGCGAGGACCTGTTGTTCAACAACGGCGCCTACGCCGAGTACATCCGCATTCCGCGGCGGATCGTCGAGACCAACATGCTCGCCATCCCCGGCAACGTGAGTTTTGAAGAAGCCGCGATGGTCGAGCCGCTGGCCTGCGTGCTGCGCGGGTTGCACGAGACCGGGGTGGAGATCGGCGACACCGTCACCGTCATCGGCGGCGGGCCCATCGGACTGATGTTCGTGCAGGTGGCCAAGCTAGCGGGCTGCAACGTGATCGCGGTGGTCAAGCGCGACTCGCAGGGCTCGGCGGCCAAGCGCTTCGGCGCCGACGATATTGTGCTCACCACCGGAGCCACGGACGTGTTGGAAGCCGTCCGCGCGCTCACCCCCGACCGCCGCGGTCCAGACGTGGTGATCGAGGCGGTGGGGCGTCCGCAGGCCTGGGAGTGGGCGGTGGACATGGTGCGCAAGGGTGGCACCGTGAACTTCTTCGGCGGATGCGCCAGCGGAACCAAAGTCCCGCTCGATACCAGCCGCCTGCATTATTCCGAGATCACGCTGAAGGCGACGTTCCATCACACGCCGGAGTCGGTGCGCAAGGCCTTCGCGCTGATCACGGAGCGCAAGATCCGCGGCACCGACTACATTACGGGTGAAGCGCCGCTGTCGCGGCTGCAGCAGGTGCTCCGTCACATGCTCAACCGCAACGGGGACATCAAGACGGCCATCATCCCCGGACACTAGGCGGCGCGGGAATCGAGCCGAGTCTTATGTCGACCCTCGCGAGCCACGGTTCCCACAGCTTGAACAGCACCACGACTGCCCGCGCGGACGGCTGGGCCAAACTGCCGGCCGAATACGCCATCCCCGATAAAGCTCCGTCGCTCGCAGAAGCGCAGGCATACTGCGAGCGCCTGGCGCGCCGCCACTACGAGAATTTCTCGGTTGCCACCTGGTTCCTGCCCAAGCGGCTGCGCCCCCACTTCTACTCGGTCTATGCCTACTGCCGCATCTCGGACGATCTCGGAGACGAGGTCGGCGATCCGCAGCAGGCGCTGGCGCTTTTGGACGATTGGGAGCGGGAACTGGATGCGACGTATCTCAGCTTGGCAGGGGTGGAGCAGGGCTTGTCATCCCGAGCGAAGAGCGACGCGAGCTTGCGAGCGGAGGGCGAGTCGAGGGACCCCGACCGCGCCGACAAAGCAGGCCCTCGCCATCCCGTGTTCATTGCGCTGCGCGAGACCATCCGCGCGTGCGAGATCCCGCAGCATGAGTTCTCTGATCTGCTGAAGGCCTTCCGCCAGGACCAGACGGTCCACCGCTACGAGACCTTTGACGATGTGCTCGGCTACTGCCGTTATTCCGCGAATCCGGTCGGCCACCTGGTCCTCTACGTCTGCGGATATCGCGATACCGAGCGGCAACAGCTCTCGGATTACACCTGCACCGCGCTTCAACTGGCGAATTTCTGGCAGGACGTGAACGTGGATTGGGGAAAAGGCCGCATTTATCTGCCGCTCGAAGACATGCGGCGCTTTGGGGTGGGCGAGCGCGAGATCGCCGAGCGCCGCCCGACGCCGGAGTTCCTCCGGCTGATGAAGTTTGAAGTAGAGCGGGCGCGGGAGTGGTTCGAGCGCGGGCTGCCGCTGGTCGGCCGCGTCGACCGCGAACTGGCGACTGACATCGAGCTGTTCAGCCGCGGCGGGCAGGAGATCCTGAGCGCCATCGAGCGGCTGGGATTCGACGTCTTGCGCCAGCGGCCGGCGATCTCGAAGCCGCGGAAACTATTATTGGTGGTGAGGGCGGGAATGAATCGAATGATCGGGTGATTTTTTCGTTGACCCGATGACCCGATCTCCCGATGACCCGATTGCACATTGACTGGAAATGAACTCGCAGCTTGCAGCGGCGTACGGAGTGTGCCGGCACATTACGCGCTCGGCGGCGCGGAATTTTTATTACGGATTCCTGGTCCTGCCGCGGGAGCGTCGCGATGCGCTGAGCGCGGTGTACGCCTTCATGCGCCACTCCGACGATCTCTCCGACGATCCCGGGCTCACCCGCCGCGAGCGCGAGGACAAGCTCGCCGAGTGGCGCGACGCGCTGCATCGCGTGGCCGAGGGCGAGCACACCGACGATCCCGTGCTGCTGGCGGTGGCCGACGCGCAGCGGCGCTTCAAGATCCCGCTGGAGCTCTTTGACCGCCTGGTCGCGGGCACGGCGATGGACGTTACTTCGCAACCCGGTGAGCCCATCCGCTACCAGACCTTTGACGACCTGCGCCGCTACTGCTACCACGTGGCCTCGGTGGTGGGACTGATCTGCATCAAGATCTTCGGCTATCGCGATCCCGCGGCGGAGGCACTGGCTGAGCAGTGCGGGCTGGCCTTCCAGTTGACCAACATCATCCGCGACGTGAAGGAAGATGCGGCGATGGGGCGCGTCTATCTGCCCGAGGAAGATCTGCAGCGCTTCGGGCGGTCGGCGGCGGAACTCGACCCGGCGTGCCTGAAGAACGGCTTCGCCGCCGCCGGTTTCCGCCCGGTGCTGGAGTTCGAGGCGGAGCGGGCGCGCGAACTCTATCGCGCCGCCGAGCAACTGCTGCCGCTGATTGACGAGGACAGCCGTCCGGCGCTGTGGGTGTTGGTGGAGATCTACCGGCGCCTGCTGGAGAAAATCGCGGCGCGCGGCTACAACGTCTTCGGAAAGAAGATTCGGCTGAGCCGGCGGGAGAAGCTCAGCGTGCTCGCCCGCGGATTCTGGCGGCGGCTGGCGTGAGCGCGTTGCACGTCGCGATCGCGGGCGGAGGACTGGCGGGGTTGGCTGCGGGATGCGCCCTCGCCGACGCCGGCTTCCGCGTGACCCTGGTCGAGAAACGGCCGTTCGTGGGCGGGCGCGCGTCGTCCTATGAGCATCCCGGCACGGGCGAGGTGGTGGATAACTGCCAGCACGTGCTGCTCGGCTGCTGCACTAACCTCATCGATTTCTACCGGCGGATCGGCGTCGCAGACAAGATCGGTTGGTACGACCGTCTGAATTTCATCGAGCCCGGCGGGAGACGCTCGGAGATCGCGCCCTCGTGGCTGCCGCCGCCATTCCACACTGCGCCGTCGTTCCTGAAGGCTAGCTCGCTCGGACTGGGCGACAAGCTGGCCATCGCGAGCGCCATGATGTCGATTGCCCAGCGGTTGCCGCGCGATATCGGCGAAACCTTCATGCAGTGGTTGAGGCGGCACGGGCAGACCGAGCGCGCCATCGAGCGCTTCTGGAAAGTGGTGCTGGTGAGCGCGCTCAACGAAGACCTGGAGCGCATGTCGGTGTACTACGCGGCGCAGGTGTTCCGCGAGGCGTTCTTGAAGTCGCGCGAGGGCGGACGCATGGGCGTGCCGCGAGTGCCGCTGACGGAACTATACGGCGCGGCGGCAGAGTACATCCAGGCGCACGGCGGGGAGGTGCGGCTCAGGGCGTCGGTGGAATCGTTCCGCGCCGAGCCCGCGGGAGTGCGGCTGTGCGTGAACGGCGCCGAGATGGCGTGCGATTTCGTGGTGCTGGCCGTGCCTTTCGACGCGCTGGGACGCATGCTGCCCCAGAGCGCGGCCGCCGGGCCGCTCGCCGAGATGATCTCGCACTTTGAGACTTCGCCCATCACCGGCATCCATCTGTGGTTCGATCGCGAGATCACCGACCTCGACCACGCGGTGCTCCTCGACCGCACCATCCAGTGGTTGTTCCACAAGTCGCGATTGCTGGGGCGCGGCGGGCCGAGCTACGTCGAACTGGTGGTCAGCTCGTCCAGAGCGCTGGTGGAGAAGGCGCGCGGGGAGATCATCGAGATGGCGCTCGGGGAGCTGGGCGAATTCTTTCCCGCGGCGCGCGAGGCCAAGCTGGTGAAGGCGACCGTCATCAAGGAAGTGCACGCAACGTACTCGGCGCTTCCGGGCGCGGACGCCTACCGTCCGCCGGCGGCGACGGGCTGGCCGCGCGTCTTCCTGGCCGGCGATTGGACGCGTACCGGATGGCCCGCCACCATGGAAGGCGCCGTCCGCAGCGGATATCTGGCGGCGGAAGCCGTGGCGCAATCGGCGGGGAAGAGCGCGAAGTTCGCGGTGGGAGACTTGGGGGCAAGGGGGCTGATGAGGATTGGGGATTGGTGACGATCCTGGCAACCTTGGACCTGCGACTTCGGTGTTACCATGAGGCGCAGCAAACGGGGGAAGAATGGCGAAGGTCGTCCTGATTAATCCGTCCATGTCCACTGCCGGGTACAGTTTTATTACCCCACGGTGGCTTTTTGTAATCGCGCAGTCAACTCCGGTTGAGCTCGTCGGTGACCCTGTCCTGGTCGATGAGTCCATAGAGAAGTTCAACCCCGATACCGTTGGTCCCGGAGACATCGTCGGCATCGGCATCAGCAGCGGCAATTGCATTCCCGGATACCGAGCGTTGCGAGAGGCGAAGGCGAAGGGCGCCACCGTGATTGTGGGCGGTATTCACGCGACCATTTTTCCCGAGGAGCCGCTCCGGATGGGAGCCGACGCGGTGGTTACCGGGAGTGGAGAAGCGGTGTGGGGCAGGGCCGTCAAGGATGCGCTGGAACATCGGTTACAACGGCAGTACGCCGGCGGGCGAGTCGCCGGGGAGGCGATGCTGAAGGCACGGTGGGATCTGTTGGACGCCACCAAATACATTTTCCCTTCGGTGCAAACGGTGGCAGGCTGTCCGGAGAACTGCAGCTTCTGTTCCGTGTGGGTCACGGAAGGGCGCCAGCCACGCCAGCGCCTCAGCGCCAAGGTGATCGAGGAAGTGAATGAGCTGCATGACCTGGGTTTTCGTTACATCGTATTTGCCGACGACAATTTCAACCCTTCGACGATTGGCCGCATCGCCCGCGAACCCAGCGAGAGCAAAAGACGGGAGCTGGAGCGAGTCCGGGAGGAGCGATTGAGGTTCTTTGAAGAATACGACCGATCCGTGCCCAAGGATATGTTCGCTTTTGCCCAGATGACGGCCGAGGTTATCACCGACGATGAGTATCTGGATGCCATGTACCAGAAGATGCGGATCAGGACGGCATTGATCGGGGTGGAGTCATTCTCCGAAGAAGGACTCAAGAGCGCGGGCAAGCTGTGGAATCCGGTAGGGCAGAAAATGGTCGCGGCCATCCAGAAAATTCAGGCCACCGGAATCATGGTGTTGAGCTCCATCATTTGTGGCCTCGAATCGGACACCCTCGAAACCATTCGGACCATGCGGAAATTTGCCAACGAGTCCGGCACCCTGTTTGCGCAATTTACCGTCTACAACCCCTATCCTGGGACCAAAGATTTTCATGAAATGATGGACGACAGGAAGAACCTCGGCAAAGCCGGCTTCCTTCCCAAGCACAAGACGCAGATCATGGCCGATGAATACTGGCTCAAGCCTCTCAAGCCAGTTGATATAGCCAGGCATCCGAACATGAGCGGAATCGATTTACACCGCGAAAACAAGGAGTGCTGGAACAGCTTTTACTCGCTGCGGCAGAGCCTGAAGCGAACCGGACGCGGAAGGGCCAGCCGCTGGCCATGGGGCGCCAAGGTTGCGTATCTGCTGACCTGCGTGCTGTTCAAGCGAGCCTACGCCGGTTACGGTATGGCGGCGGACAGCGTTCGCCGGAAGGAAAACGGAACCGTGACCAAGATGCTGCTGAGGACGGCCGTTACCGTCTTTAACCGGTACTACCGCGAGAAACGAATGCGTTTGCAGGTGACCGTGATGCCCACGAAATCTCCAGAGCCTTTAAAGAAGACTGCGACCCAGGGCGGTTGAAGCCGCGCCCCTCCGCAACGACTACGTTGCTAGCACCGCCACGCCCGCGCACACCAGCAGCGCCGACATCCAGCGCTGGCGGTCCACACGCTCGTGCAGGAAGAGGCGAGCGGCCAGGGCGTTCGTCACGTAGGTGAGGGAAGCGGTGGCGGGGACGACCAGCGAAACGTCGGCCCAGGAGAGCGCCACGAGCAATCCGAAGAACGACGTTGCCATGAAGAACAGGGCGAGCAGAAAGCTCGGGTGCGTCACGATGGCCTTGAGCACGGCGCCCAAGCCCGCGCGGCGCCAGAGTTCGCCGACGTGTCCGATCTGGCGCATGGCGCGGGAGAGCAGCACGTCGCCGGCGGTTGAACTGGCGACGATGCCGGCGATGGCGCACCAGGTGCGCAGCGCGCTCATGGCTGATCTCCGGTAGCCGAAGGTCCCCGGGTTACGATCGCCACGCCGAAGCTGACCAGCAGGATCCCGATCCAACGGCTGACGCTGACCTTCTCCCCGAGCAGCCAAACCGAGAGCAGCGCCAGCAGCACGTATCCCAGCGAGGTGGCGGGCAGCACGTAAGTGAGGTCGGACCAGGAGAGCGCGCTGAGGTAGGCGGCGAAGAAGCCGAGCAGCAGCACGATTCCGAGGGCGACCCAGGGGTCGAGCACGGCGGCAAAGAGATCGGTCCAGCGCGCGAGCGAGATGGCGCCGATGCGCCGCATCCCGTGGGAGAGGCTGATGTCGCCAAAGGAGGCGAAGACGATGATGGCGACGAGGACGAGGTATTTGCGGGAGGTCACAGGTTTCTAAGGGTAAATGTTCGGTCTCTCCACACAAAAGCAGGTCCTTCGCTTGCCTTTGCCTCGCATAGCTCGGCTCGGGCCACGCTCAGGATGACAGTTCATTTAAGTATTTCCGCAAACCCCTAGACCTCAACGGTCTCGGCCGGGGTCTCGCGCTCGCTGGCAGGGGGCGCGGGCGCGGCGGGAGCAGCGCGCCGGTCTGCCACGTAGCGCTTGCGCGCGGAGCGCAGCTTGAGGAAGGCGCGGGCTTCCTTGTAGAGGCGCTTGCGTTCGCCGGAGTCGAAGAAGGCCTTGCGCACGATGCGGTACACCGCTTTGGGGCGGAAGTAGTACTCGTCGTAGAAGCGGTGGACGGCTTCCATCACCTCTTCGCGTGGCAGCCCGGGATACTCGATGTGGGCAAGCTGGTGTCCGCCTTCGTCCACCATCTGCTGCTCGTTGACGATGAAGCCGTTCTTCTTGGCGAAATCGTAGAACTCGGTGCCGGGATAGGCGTGGGCCAGCGACACCTGGATGGTGTGGACGTCGAGCTGCTTGGCGAAGTTGATGGTCTGGCGGATGCTGTCGCGGGTCTCGCCCGGCAGGCCGAGGATGAAGTCGCCGTGGATCACGAGGCCGAGCTTGTGGCAGTCGCGGGTGAACTCCCGCGCGCGCTCGACGGTGGCGCCCTTCTTGATGTTCTTGAGGATCTGCGCATCGCCAGACTCGTAGCCGACGATGAGCAGACGGCAGCCGGCCTCGCGCATGGCTTTCAGGGTCTCGTAATCGGTGGTGACGCGCGAGGTGCACGACCAGGTGAGCCCCAGGGGCTTGAGCTTCTCGCACAACTCGATGGTGCGCGCCTTCTGGATGTTGAAGGTGTCGTCGTCGAAGAAGAATTCCTTCACCCAGGGCCAGTATTCCTTGGCCTTGGCCATTTCGCGGGCGATGGCCTCCGATGAGCGCTTGCGCCAGGGATGTCCGCTCAGCGTCTGCGGCCACAGGCAGAAGGTGCACTGCGCCGGGCAGCCGCGGGTCGAGTAGAGCGAGACGAACGGGTACAGCAGGAATGGCACGTTGTAGCGGCGGATGTCGAGGTCGCGGTGATAGATGTCGGTAACGTCGGGCAGGGCGTCGAGATCGTCCACCGGCGGCCGGTCGGGGTTGTGCACGATGCGGCCGTTCTGCCGGTAGGAGATGCCGAGAATCTCACTGAGCGGCTTGCCTTGGGCAAACTCCACGGTGGCGTAATCGAACTCGCGGCGGACGATGAAGTCAATCGCCGGGCAGTCGCGCAGCGTCGGCTCCGGCAGCACCGTGACGTGCGGGCCGACGAAGGCGATCTGCAGTGTCGGATGGGCGGCCTTCATGGCCTCAGCCAGCTTGCAATCGCCGGGAAAACCCGGGGTGCTGGTGAAGAGCACAATGAACTCGTAGTCCTTGGAGATCTCTACCGTCTCCTGCCAGGAGACGTGGTGCGGGCTGGCGTCGAGCAGGCGCGAACCTTCCAGCATGCCGGCGGGATAGGCCAGCCACACCGGATACCAGTAGGATTCGATCTCGCGAGTTGCGGGCCAGCGTGAACTGGCGCCACCGTCAAAGTTCTCAAAGGAGGGCGGGTTCAGGAACAGGGTCTTCAGAGGCATGCGATGCTCAATAGTACCATCCGCCGAGGGAGTTCCGGGAAGCTGCGCGTTATCACAGAGATGCGCTCACCCCCCGTTACGATTACGGTAAGCGCAGAAACGGGAAAGGTCAATAGCGGTTCAGCCGGCTGCGGACAGGTCCCTCGGCAGCTACGATGTGAGCAAGCGAGTTGCGTTATACTGGCCACCTTTTGGCACCAGCCTCTGAGTGGGACCGCCAGCCGCGGGCCGAGCAGGAGATGGGTTTGTGAAGCTGTTCCAGCGTCTTGCCATGTACATTACCAGCCAGCATCCCGAGTGGGTGCCCCCGGATTTCCGCGACCTGTTGGACTCTGCGCCCGATGCCATGGTGATCGTCAACACCGATGGCAAGATCGTGGTGGTCAACAGTCAGACCGAGATCCTGTTCGGCTACGGACGGCACGAGCTGTTGGGCCAGCCGGTGGAGATGCTGATCCCCGCCCGCTTCACTCCTCACCACGTGCAGCATCGCGCCGCCTTCTTCACCGAGCCACGGGTGCGGCCCATGGGCGCCGGGCTGGACCTGTTCGGAAAAAGGAAGAACGGGAGCGAGTTTCCAGTGGAGATCAGCTTGAGCCCGCTGCGCACGCCGCAGGGAGTGTTCGTCACCGGCGCCGTCCGCGACATCACCGAACGCAAGAAGACGGAAGAGCAGATCAATAAACTCAATACCGAGCTGGGCGAGGCGGTGCGGCGCTCCGAAAAACTGGCTGCCACCGGGCGGCTGGCCGCCACCATCGCCCACGAAATCAAGAATGCGCTGGATACGCTGCTCAACCTGCTCTACCTGATCGAACTGAACCCAGCCGTGGAGCCGGAGCTGAGGGAGATGATCGGGCAGGCGCGGGAGGAGGTGACGCGCGTCGGCCACATCACCCGCAACACCCTGGCGCTGCAGCGCGAGACCGCGTTCCCGGTTTCGTTGAGCCTCTCCGAGATCATCGACGGGGTGTGCCGGCTGTTCGAATCCCCGCTGGCGCAGAAGCGCATACGGTTGGAGCGGCAGTACGAAACCAGCGGGCAGATGATCGGTTTGCCTGGCGAGCTGCGGCAGGTGTTCACCAACCTGATCGCCAACGCCGTGGACGCCCTGGGTGACGGCGGGCACCTGACCCTTACCATCTCCGGGGCGGATAGCGCATTCCGGGTGTGCGTCGCCGACGATGGCCCCGGCATCGCGCCCGAGCATCTGGAGAAGGTCTTCGCGCCCTTCTTCACCACCAAGGGCGAAAAGGGAACCGGGGTGGGGCTGTGGGTAACGCGCGGCATCGTCGAGGACATGGGCGGGCAGATCGAAGTGTCTAGTTCGACGCGGCCGGGCCGCAGCGGCACTGCCTTCACCATCACTCTTCCCAGCGTCCAGGCTCGGGCCAGCGGGGATGAAGAGCCGCGCCTGCCCAAAGCCTCCAACGGCTGATCGCGGCCTTTTCTTCATCCTCCCGTGTACCCCTGTGGCGGTGGGGAATAACAGCCTCTTGGAGGCGGCCATGGCCAAAACCTACGACGCAATCATTATCGGCACCGGGCAGGCTGGGCCGTCGCTGGCGGTGCGCCTGGCGGGCGCGGGGAAGGAAGTCGCCATTATCGAGCGCAAGTTGTTCGGCGGGACCTGCGTTAACACCGGCTGCATCCCCACCAAGACCATGGTCGCGAGCGCCTACGCCGCGCATCTGGCGCGCCGCGCCGCCGAGTACGGGGTGAACGTCGGCGGGGCGGTTACCGTGGACATGAAGCGGGTGAAGGCGCGCAAGGACGCGGTCTCGGGAAAATCTCGGACCGGCGTCGAGGGCTGGCTCAGGGGCACGAAGAATCTCACGGTGTACGAGGGCCAGGCGCGCTTCGAGTCGGCGCACGAAATCAGCGTGGGTCCGGAGCGGCTCGCCGCCCCACAAGTCTTCATCAACGTCGGCGGGCGCGCGGTGGTGCCGGCAATGCCGGGCATCGAGCAGGTGCAGTATCTCACCAATTCCTCGATGATGAACGTGGACTTCCTCCCGCGCCACCTGGTGATTGTGGGCGGCAGCTACATCGGGCTCGAGTTCGGACAGATGTTCCGCCGCTTCGGCAGCGAGGTGACGATCATCGAGATGGCCTCGCGGCTGATCTCACGCGAGGACGAGGATGTCTCGGCGACGGTGCGGGAGATTTTGGGAGCGGAAGGCGTGCACATCTGCCTGAACGCCAAGTGCATCTCCGTCTCCAAGCGCGGCGAGGACATCGCCCTGGGGGTGGACTGCACCGCCGGGCTGCCGGCAGTCGTGGGCTCGCACCTGCTGCTGGCCGTGGGGCGGCGACCCAACACCGACGACCTCGGTCTCGAGAAAGCCGGCGTCGAGATGGACAAGCGCGGCTACATCATGGTGGACGACCAATTGCGCTCAAGCGTCCCCGGCATATGGGCGCTGGGCGACTGCAACGGCCGCGGCGCCTTCACGCACACTTCGTATAACGATTACGAGATCGTCGCCGCCAACCTGCTGGACGGCGACTCGCGGCGGGTCAGCGACCGAATCCAGGCGTACGCGCTGTATATCGATCCGCCGCTAGGCCGCTGCGGCTGGACCGACGCGCAGGTGCTCAGCTCAGGCCGGCGGGCGCTGGTAGGGAAGCGTCCCATGGCCCGCGTGGGCCGCGCCATCGAAAAAGGCGAGACCCAGGGATTCATGAAGATCGTGGTGGACGGAGATACGAAGGAGATCCTGGGCGCGGCCATCCTGGGCACCGGTGGCGACGAGGTGATCCACTGCATCCTCGACGTGATGTACGCCAAGGCGCCATACACCACACTGCAGCGGGCCATGCACATCCATCCCACCGTGTCGGAACTGGTGCCGACAATCCTCGGAGAGCTGCAGCCGCTGGCGGATGTGAAGGCTGGCGCTGGCTCGGCGGCGTAAGTCTCTGCCATAGCCTTGCTAGTGGCTTCAGTCGTGGCGCGATGTGGTTGTGCTCTTGTGCGCGGTCTCGGCAAACGAGTCGCCCAGGAACTGAAAGACTCTTTCCGCGATGACGCGGTTTCCTTCCGCCGTCAAATGGCAGGAATCGGAAAAGGTCTGGCCGGGGGTGTGGTCGAAAACATCCGTCAAATCCAGGAAGAGAAAGCCGTCGCGGGTTGCGGCCGCGCTCATGATTCCGGAGATCTCAGGATGGAATTGTTCGTAGCTGTATACCGTCATGGGGCCACTCACCTTACGGTGGTAGTCGGCCAGCCGCCGCTCGGAATCGGTGAGCGGCTTGTGGGTCAGGATCAATTCCGGTTGGAGCAGGAAGACGCTCTTGACCCCGTCCAGATCGAGGATGCGGTGGATCTGGCGCGCTTCCCGCAGGTACAACGAGATCTGGTTGTGGCTGCTGGTGAATTGCGCCTGCTCCTTCGGTGTTAAGTCGGAAAACTTGACCGGGCTGGAAAACTGCCGCTCTTGGCTGGCGCTGTGCAGGCGATTCGAGCGCATGGTTCTGAACTGGAGATGGTCGGAGAGGAAACGAAATAGCGCGCTGTTGGACCGCAGCCAGGTGTACATGAAGAAAACCGCGGCATGAATGGAGCGTGGATTAGCGAGCTGATTGAATTCCTCCAGGTGGCTGGTGGAGGCATAGACGTCGTAATTCGCCGGCGCCACTGCCAGTCCCGCGATGTCATTGTGGCCGTCCAACAACAGGAGGTAGTCGGGCCGGTATTGCAGCAACACGGATTCAATCAGGGCCAGGTCCTGGTGCAGCCGGTATTCGCTCACTCCGGCATTGATCACTTCCCAATGCCTGCCGGGAAAGGTCTGATTTAGTTCTTGCTCCAGGTAGTAGTCGATGAGCTGGTTGCCATAGAGCCGCGAGTACCGGTTGTCGATCTCCGGGTAAAGCCCCTCGGCCCCGAAGGCGGCGGAACCGCCCACCAGAAAAATGCGCACCGTATCGGGTGGCTTTGCGACCGGGACGTCCTGCTCATGACGGAACCCTTGCTGGTTGATGTGGATGTCGGCGCGGCTGAAGGCCGGGTTGTTCCGCCAGCCGGTAAAGCGATCGCGCAGGGCCTCGGTCTCGTAGGCTCCGGGTCCGAGCCGCCGATGCTGGACGGCCCGCATTCCCAGCTCGAGGACGGCAAAGACCGCCGCGATGGCTACCACATTCCAGAGGATGAAAATTGTGGTTTTGAGCCGGGGCGAAATCCGCGGGGAGGCCGCCGGCCTGACTTCATCTCGTTGTTCGTGCTCGAGTTGAACCGGCGCCATCCCGTGAAGCCGTGCATGCTGGCTGCCATTTTGCAGTCATTCGGCCTGCGGAACTGACGGAAAACCAAACTCCTTAGCCGCAGCGCCGGCGATTCGACTGCCCCAATTCCTGTGAAGTGCAAGTTCTTGCAACTTGTCGGCAAATATTTTCAGCATCCGTCCAGTCAAGCAGCGCGGGGCTGCAGTAACACCGCCCGCCAGAGCGGAGGTCGATTGACTCTGCTTTGTGCCTTGGTCCGTTGGTCTGCCTACACCGTGCGCGCCGGCGTCTTCTTCCGGCAGTTATCGCAGACGCCGTAAATCTGGAAAGTGTGGCGGGTGGTGAAGTAGTGGTGTTTGCGGCCGATCTCCTGCTCCAGGCGGCCGATCTCCGGGGAGAAGAACTCGACTGAGCTGCCGCAGGTGGTGCAAACCATGTGGTGATGGCTGCGGCGCTGGTACTGGTGCTCGTAGCGGGCCACGCCGTCCTGGAAGGCCACCTCGCTGGCCAGCCCGCAGGCGCCCAGCAGCTTGAGCGTGCGATAGACGGTGGTGATGCCGATGCGCGCGTCTTTCTTCTTCACCAGCCCGTGCAGTTCGTCGGTGGAGAGGTGGTCGCGGGTCTCCAGGAAGGTGCGCAGGATGGTGTCGCGCTGGCCGGTCAGCTTGAGCCCCACCCGCTTGAGGTGGGTGTGGAAGATGTCCTCGGCCTCGCGCACGGCCTCGCGCGAGATGATGGCGTGATCGTCGATGCGCTTCTGCAGCATGTCTCCACGGAGAAGGAAAGCATAACACGCAGAGCCGTCAGCACTCAGCATTCAGCAAGCAGTCGCAGCATCTCGACCTCCGCTTCTGGACCGCCTAAGCCGACACGCCACGAAAAATCCTCGCTGACTCGTCTTCGCAAAACTCTAACCGGCTGTGCTCAGGATGACGCCCTGGCTGACTGCTGATTGCTGAGTGCTGACTGCTCCTTCCCCCGAACCAATTGCAGCAATAATCATCGGCCGCGGGCTGGAATATCATGCCGCCAGAGGGAGACTTATGTCTGCAACTCAGGATGTCGAGATCAGCTTGGGAACGGGCCGGCTGCTGGGGCTATTTTTCGCACTTGTGGTGGTGTGTGGCATTTTCTTCGGGCTGGGATACACCCTGGGACGCAGCATGGGCCCGACGGCCATGACGGCGGAGGCGGCGGCGAATACTGTCAAACCCAAGGCCACCAGCGGCGCTCCGGCGGAAGCCGCCAACGCTGCTCCGGCCAACGACCTCACTTTCTACAAGACGGTCGAGCAGAAGGACGCCAACCCGCAGCTCACTCCTCCCTCCAACCCGGCCCCAGTCGCGGCCCCGCCCGCTCCCGCGCCGGAGACGCCGCATGCCTCCGCCTCCGCCTACGTGGTACAGGTGGCGGCGGTGAGCAAGAAGGAAGATGCCGAGGCGCTGGTGGGCGCTCTGAAGAAAAAGAACTATCCTGTATTTCTGGCCGCTAACGCCCCCAGCGATGCGCTGTTTCGCGTGCAAGTGGGACCGTTCAACGACTTCAAAGATGCGGAAGCCATGCGTGGCCGCTTGGCCGGCGATGGGTATAGTCCGATCGTGAAAAAATAGAAACGGGCCATTTGGCCATTGAGTCATTGAGCCATTAGGGGCTTCGTTAATGGCCCAATGACACAATGACTCAATCCGTATCGAACCTCTGCTCCTTAAACGGATCCCCATACATGTGATACCCGTTCTGCTCCCAGAAGCCGGGGAGGTCGTGGTCGTAGAACTCCAGGCCGCGCACCCACTTCACTGACTTCCAGGCGTAGAGGTGGGGCACAATCAGGCGCAGCGGATAGCCGTGGTCGGGTGGGAGCGGCTGCCCGTCGTGGTGGGTGGCGAAGAGCACGTTGTCGCGGTCGAGGTCGGCCAGCGGCACGTTGGCGGTGTATCCCTGCTCAGCGTGGACCAGCACGTAGGCGGCGCGCGGCACGAGCTTCACCAGTTTCAGCACGTCGCGGAAAAGCACGCCTTCCCAACGATTGTCGAAGCGGCTCCAGCGCGTGACGCAGTGGAAATCGCTGGTCACGGTGGATTTCGGCAGGTGGTTAAATTCCTCCCAGGTGAGCCGCACCGGCTGCTCCACCAGGCCGGCGATGCGGAAGTCCCAGCGCGCGGGATCGAAGTGCGGCACCGAACCTTCGTGCAACACTGGCCACTTCAGCGTGGCGGCCTGGCCCGGCGGCAGGCGTCCTTCCTGCATCATCCTGCGCTCCAGTTCCTTGCGCTCGTTGCCTTCGAAAAGCATGCGGCTATTGGATGTGTGGAGAGGGAGGAAGTTTCATGGGGGAGCATTGAGCAATCAGCAGTCAGCACATAGCACTCAGCAGTCTGCTGACTGCTGACTGCTACCTTGCGATCGCGGTAAACATCGGCGATTGCAGCAGCGACTGGAACTTGTCGTCGTCGGCCTTGAAGTGGAGCAGCAGGTGTTCGTTGTCGTTGTCCACGGTGACGTTGTCCAGCGCCACTTTCTCCACTCCGCTGGCGCTCATCTTCTTGAACAGCATGCCGGCGCGCAGCAGCGACGACATGGTGGCCGCGGTCATAGAGTCCGAGGTCAGCACGCTGAGGTCGAACTTGACGCCGTGGGTGAAGTCCATGGTGTAAGTGGAGCCCAGCAGGCGCTTCTTGACGGTTTCGTAGTCGGCCAGGGCGGCGGCTTCGCCCAGGGTGGAGCGCATCATGTTCTGGGTGCCGGCGGCGTCGAGCACGCTCCACACCGCGCCGGTATCGGCCGAGCGCACCAGGTCGGACATGCGGCTGTTGGAGACCATGCTCTCGGCGTTGCCATCGCGCGCATCGAGCGAGGCCTTGACCGCGGCTTCCTCGCCGAACAGCATGGTGCCCTCATCCAGGAAGGTCACCTGCATAGTGCTGCCCATGGGATAGAGGAACGAGGTGTGGTACTTGCTGGGCTTGATCTTCTTGGCGCGCATGCCCTTGATGATCCTGGCGCGGGTAAACTGTCCCTGGGCGATGCCGATGATCCGAACTCCCTTGTCCTCGCTGCGGAAGGAAGCGAAGGTGAGAGAATCCACGTCCTTGTCGGGATCCACGCCCACGCCGCGCAGCGCCGTCTCCAGATCCTTCAGATTGTCGGGCAGCACCTTGGCCTTGAGCGCCAGGGCGGTGGCCGATTGCGCGAGCTGGCGGTAGTCCACGGTGATGATCTGCTGCACTTGCGACGGGATCACCGAACCGGCAGCCGTGCCCAGCGCCGCTCCCCATCCGGGGACCGCAGCCAGCACTAGAACCATAATGACGAGCAACAGAGTGCGCTTCATAACAGACCTCATTTGTGCAGCGATACTTACCAAGATGTTGGCGCGGCGGCTTTGGTTGGTTTCGGCGCGCCCAGTATGGGAGAAGAGTACAACATTTTGGCAGCATCAGGACATGGGCGATAAGGTCATCGGGACGTTGACTCAATCGCCAATTGCCCCCTGGTTTCCTTGAGCACCGCTGCCGAGTGCCGCAGGGCCTCGACCTCCTTCTCGTTAAGATTCAGGCGTAGCACCCACTCGATGCCGCTGCGGCTGACCACCGTGGGCAGGCTGAAACAGACGTCGTCGATGCCGTAATAGTCGTGAACGAGGCTGGAGACCGAGAGCACGGTGCGCTGGTTGCGCACGATGGCCTCGACGATGCGCATCAGCCCGGCGGCTACGGCGTAGTAGGTCGCGCCCTTGCGGGAGATGATGTGCTGGGCGGCGTCGCGGGTCTGGCGGAAGATCTCGTCCATGGCGGCGGTGTCGCCGGCGAGGTTTTGCGCGGCGCAGAAATCCGGCAGGCGCATGCCGGCGATGTTGGCCAGCGACCACACCGGTACCTCGGTGTCGCCGTGTTCGCCGATGATGTGGGCGTGCACGCTGCGCGAGTCCACCTTGAAGTGCTGGCTGAGCAGGTGGCGGAAGCGCGCCGTGTCCAGAATTGTGCCCGAGCCGATGACGCGCTGCCAGGCGTAGCCCGAGAGCTTCAGCGAAGCGTAGGTGAGCACGTCCACCGGGTTGGTGGCAATCACCAGGATGCCCTCGGGATTCTGGCGCGCCACTGGGGGCACCACGTCGGCGAAGACGGCGGCGTTGCGCTTGAGCAGGTCGATGCGGGTCTCGCCCGGCTTCTGGTTGACGCCGGCGGCGATGACGGTGACGATGGCGCCGGCGCAATCGGCGTAGTCGCCGGCCCATATGCGCGTGGGATGGGCGAAGGGGACGGTGTGCTGCAGGTCCATGGCTTCGCCCTCGGCTTTGGCGCGGTTGGCGTCGATGAGGACGATTTCGGCGGCCAGGCCGCTCAGCAGCAGAGCGTAGGCAAAGGTCGAACCGACGTTGCCGGTGCCAACCACGGCGATACGGGCGGGCTGGGGATGGGCGTCGCTCATGGCAACACCCACCGTACCATATGCCGGCGGCTCGGCGGCCGGCACTGCGGCAGATGGTAGTGTCCTAAATTAGGACACGACCCGGCAGATTGGCGGTCGGTTCCGGCCTCATCACTTTGATGCTTGACAATCCCGGAGAGCTGAAGCATTCTCTCCCGGCCCACCCCGGACGCCTGCTTCAGGTTATGGAATCCTTGCCCGACTTGCTGACGCCGCCGCGCCGCGCCTGGGCGCAGTGGCCATGCTCCGCGCACCGCCGCCGGGCTAGTCGCCCTCTGGTTGGCGTGCTACTGACCATGATGGTGGCGGCCACGTTGGCAGTTTCGGCCGTCTCGCCGGTGGACGATGCCACCCAGCCGGAATTCGCGCCACATAAGTTCTCCCGGTCCCAGGCCAAGGCTCGGGCCAGCTCCCCGAAGTAAAGGTCCATCCGACGGTAGTGTTCGCCTTCCACCCTTACCGTCGGGCCGCGTGCTCTGAAACTATCCTGGTTTCCGATCCCCCTGCGGCCCTGGCCGGCTTCGCCGCCATCAGCGGCGCCCGTTCTCCTCCACACCTCTGATCGGCGCTTGCCCAAACTTCTCGGTCGTAAATAGCGTGGCCGAGGACCGGTTCGCGATCAGTGTGTGCACACAACCGTGAGGAGGAGCCTTGAAAAACAAACAAGAAGACCCGGTAAGAGCCGCCATCCATCGCCGTGATGGCGCCCGCCTGCGCAGGCTGGCGGACCGCGTGCGCACTCCCCGGAGGCGCATGGCGTTGCTTTTTCTGTCGGACCTGGTTGCCGATCAGGTCGGCAGCGAGGGGCGATCGGCCGCGGTTGCTGCCTCCGCTACAGCCGTTCGGGGCACGAACTGAGCATCCCGGCGCGTACTGGTGACCCGGTCCGCGCCGGAATGTTGCCGCCCGCACCCACTCCGATTAGAATGACGCCCCCCGGCCAGGCCGAAGCTGAGGTCGAAAAGCAAGCCTTCGCCTCGCCTCCGGTCCTGGCACCGCTGCCTCAAGATTTGGGCACCGTTGCGGCGCCTGAAGACGTACAATCGGGTACTTTTTCGGCGGCTGTCGCGAGCCGCTGAGGAGCGGGCGCCATCCCAGGCTCGATGGAAGACAACTACATTCTCGAGGCCAGGAACCTGGTCAAGGAGTTCAAGGGCTTCGTCGCGGTCAACGACGTGAGCCTGAAGGTGCGGCGCGGCTCGATCCACGGCCTGATCGGCCCCAACGGGGCAGGCAAGACCACCGTCTTCAATATGCTGACCAAGTTCCTCATCCCCACCCGCGGCAAAATTTTTTTCAAGGGCGAAGACATCACCACGGAGAAGCCGGCGAAAGTGGCGAGGCGGGGCTTGGTGCGCTCCTTCCAGATCTCTTCGGTGTTTCCCCACCTGACGGTGCTGGAGAACGTACGCATCGGGCTGCAGCGCCGGCTGCGGGGGCCGTCGTTCGAGTTCTGGCGCAGCGAGACCACGCTGGACTCGCTGAACCAGCGCGCCCTCGAGTTGCTGACCGAGGTAGGGTTGGAATCGTATAAGGAAGTTGTGGCGGTTGAGCTGCCCTACGGGCGCAAGCGGGCGCTGGAGATCGCGACCACCCTGGCCATGGAGCCGGAGCTGCTTTTGCTCGACGAGCCTACCCAGGGCATGGGCCACGAAGACGTGGACCGGGTGAAGGACCTGATCCGCAAGGTGGCTGCCGACCGCACCGTGCTGATGGTGGAGCACAACATGAGCGTGGTCTCCGACCTGTGTGACGTCATCACCGTCCTGCAGCGCGGCTCGGTGCTGGCCGAAGGCAGCTACGCCCAGGTCGCGGAGAATCCCCAGGTGATGGAAGCCTACATGGGAGTGGAGATTGGATAGCGACACCAGCCTCGAGTATCTGCGGGTCACCGACGTGCACGCTTTCTATGGCGAGTCGCACATCCTGCACGGGATGGACTTCCGGGTGAACCGCGGCGAGGTGGTGACGCTGCTGGGGCGCAACGGCGCCGGGCGTACCACCACGCTGAAGGCCATCCTGGGCCTGGTGACCAAGCGCAACGGCTCCATCATGGTGAACGGACGGGAGACCGTCCACTGGCCGCCGCACCGCATCGCCCGCCTGGGCGTCGGCTATTGCCCAGAGGAGCGCGGTATCTTCGCCAGCCTGAGCGCGGAAGAGAACCTCCTGCTGCCGCCGCGGTTCAGCAGCGAGGGCATGAGCGTGGAAGAGATCTACTCCATGTTCCCCAACCTGAAGGAGCGGCGCAAGAGCCAGGGGACGCGGCTTTCCGGAGGCGAGCAGCAGATGCTGGCCATGGCCCGCATCCTGCGCACCGGCGCGCGGCTGCTGCTGCTGGACGAGATCTCCGAAGGCTTGGCGCCGGTGATCGTCAAGAAGCTGGCCCTGGTGATCCGCCAGCTCAAAGAGAAGGGTTTCACCATCGTGCTGGTGGAGCAGAATTTCCGCTTCGCGGCTCCCCTGGCCGACCGCATGTACGTGGTGGAGCGCGGCCGCATCGCGGTCGAGATCCAGCGCCACGAAGTCGAGGAAAAGCAGTCGTTGCTGGAGGAACTACTGGGCGTTTGAATCTTGCGGGCAGGTAATCAAAAGGAGGGAGATCGAAATGAAAAGCAAACTTATGGTCGCATTGGCTGGTGGTCTGGTGTTGTTGGCAGCCACCGGGGCGTGGGCGCAGACGGGGAAGGTTTCCGGCGGCGTAGTCAAGATCGGCGTGCTGGACGATATGTCCGGTTTATACTCCGACATCGGCGGGAAGGGGGATGTGGTTGCCGCGGAGATGGCCGCAGCCGAGTTCGGCAACAAGGTGCTGGGCGCGCCCATCCAGGTGGTTTCGGCCGATCATCAGAACAAACCCGACGTGGGCTCGAACAAAGCCCGCGAATGGTTCGACACCGAAGGGGTGGACGTCATCGTTGGGACCGTGAACTCGGGCGTCGCCCTCGCCATCAGCAAAGTAGCCAATGAGAAGCACCGTCTGTTTATCGATTCCGGCGCCGGCTCCACGCGGCTCACCAACGAAGACTGCAATCCCTACACCATCCACTATGAATACGACACCTATTCCACCGGCAGCACCACCGCCAAGGCCGTGGTCGCTAACGGCGGCAAGACCTGGTTCTTCCTCACCGCCGACTACGCCTTCGGCAAGTCGCTGCAGGCGGACACCACCAACGCGGTGAACGCGGCCGGCGGCAAGGTGCTGGGCTCGGTGCTGCACCCGCTCAGCGCATCCGATTTCTCCTCCTACCTGCTGCAGGCGCAGGCCTCGGGAGCGCAGGTGATCGGGCTGGCCAATGCCGGCGGCGATACCATCAACTCGGTGAAGGCCGCTTCCGAATTTGGCATTACCAAGAAACAAAAGCTGGCGGCGCTATTGATCTTTATCACCGATGTTCACTCCTTGGGCCTTAATGCCGCCCAGGGCCTGTTTGCCGCCGAGGGTTTCTACTGGGACCAGAACGATGACACCCGCAAGTGGAGCAAGGCGTTCGCCGCCAAGATGGGCGGCAAGATGCCCTCTATGGTGCAGGCAGGCACCTATTCCTCGACGCTACAGTACCTGAAGGCTATCCAGGCGGCGGGCACCGACGACCCCGACGCGGTCATGAAGAAGCTGAAGGAGATGACCCTGAACGACGCCACCGTGAAGGGCGGCAAGATCCGGGCCGACGGCCGCATGGTGCACGAGTTCTATCTCTATCAGGTGAAGTCGCCCGGCGAATCCAAGGGGGAGTGGGACCTCTATAAACTGATCAGCACCATTCCCGGCGACCAGGCCTTCCAACCGCTGTCGTTGTCGCGTTGCCCGTTGATCAAGAAGTAAGGAGTAAGGATTTATGTAGCGCCGGCCTCCGGCCGGCTGTCCGTGTGGGCGAGACGCCCACACGGACAGCCGCCGAGACGGCGGCGCTACATAACGCCGTGAGCAATCTATGAGCGAGATCTTCGGAGTGCCGATCGCAGCGCTGTTCGGACAGCTCGTGCTGGGGCTGGTGAACGGCTGTTTCTACGCCATGCTCAGCCTGGGGCTGGCCATCATCTTCGGCATGCTGAACATCATCAACTTCGCGCACGGCGCGCTGTACATGATGGGCGCCGTCTTCACCTGGTTCTTGCTCAGCACCTGGAACATAAGCTGGTGGTGGGCGTTGCTGCTGGCTCCGCTGGCGGTGGGGATTTTCGGCGTCCTGGTGGAGCGGGTGCTGCTGAGGCGGTTGTACAAGGTCGATCCCCTGTACGGCCTGCTGCTCACCTTCGGCCTGGCGCTGGTGATCGAAGGACTGTTCCGCTACCAGTACGGCGTCTCCGGGCTGCCCTACGGCATTCCGGAGGTCTTCCAGGGGGCGCTGAACCTGGGCTTCATGTTCCTGCCCAAGTATCGGGCCATTGTGGTGGGCGTAACGCTGATGGTCTGCTTCGGCACCTGGTTGGTCATCGAACGCACGCAGCTCGGGGCCTACCTGCGCGCCGGGACGGAAAATCCTCCGCTGGTGCAGGCCTTCGGCATCAACGTTCCGGCAATGATCACGCTGACCTACGCCATCGGCGTCGCCCTGGCGGGACTGGCGGGCGTGCTGGCCGCGCCCACGCTGCAGGTCAGCCCGCTAATGGGATCGAACCTGATCATCGTGGTGTTCGCCGTGGTGGTAATCGGCGGCATGGGATCGATCCTGGGCTCCATTCTGACCGGGCTGGGACTGGGCTTGATCGAGGGGCTGACCAAGGTCTTTTACTCGCAGGCCTCGAACACCGTGGTGTTCGTGATCATGGCGCTGGTGCTGCTGGTGCGACCGGCGGGACTGTTCGGCAGGGAAAGATGAGCAGCGCCCAGAAATTTCGGCTTGCCGGATACGCGCTGTTGCTGGCCGCGGGCCTGGTGGCGCCGCTGGTGGTGTACCCGGTGTTCCTGATGAACGCGCTGTGCTTCGCGCTGTTCGCCTGCGCCTTCAATCTGCTGCTGGGATACACCGGCCTTCTCTCGTTCGGACACGCCGCCTTCTTCGGCACCGCCGCTTACATCACCGGCTATGCCGCCAAAGTGATGGGGGTCTCGACCGGCTTGGCCATTCTGGCCGGAACGGCCGGAGCGGTGCTGCTGGGCATCATCTTCGGCGGGCTCTCCATCCGGCGGCAGGGGATCTACTTCGCCATGATCACCCTGGCGCTGTCGCAGTTGGTGTTCTTCGTCTATCTGCAGGCTTCCTTCACCGGCGGGGAGGACGGCCTGCAGGCCATCCCGCGCGGCAGGCTGCTGTGGGTAATTAACCTGGAAAAGGACCTGACGCTCTACTATGTGGTGTTCGCCATCTTCCTGTTCGGTTTCCTGCTGATTCACCGCACCATCCACTCGCCCTTCGGGCAGGTGATGAAGGCGATCCGCGAGAACGAGCCCCGCGCCATCTCCCTCGGCTATGACGTCAACAAGTACAAGCTGATGGCCTTCGTGATCTCGGCCGGGCTGGCCGGTCTGGCAGGCGCCACCAACGCCATTGTCTTCACCTTTGTCACCCTGACGGATGTGGACTGGCACACCTCCGGCGACGTGGTGCTGATGACCCTGCTGGGCGGCATGGGATCGATCTTTGGGCCGGTGGTGGGAGCCCTCTCCATCGTGACGCTCGAGAGCAAGCTTTCCGACAAGGTGGGCTCGCTGGTGACGGTGATCATCGGCGCCATCTTCGTCATCTGTGTGCTCTTGTTCCGCCGCGGGATCGTGGGCGAGGTGCAAGGGCTGTATCGGCGCGTGGTGGGCAATCGGGTGTAGCTTATGAGGGACAAATTTTAATGTTGCAGTCATCCTGAGCGACCGCGGGCTCCCGGTCGCGAAGGACCTGGGTTTTACAATGCCTCGCTCAGGATGACATTTTCATTTTGGACAAATTGGGAGCACTCAAATGCTAAAAGGACGCAGGGCTATCGTCACCGGTTCGACCAGCGGCATCGGGCTGGGGATCGCGCGGGCGCTCGCTGCCCAGGGTTGCGCCATCATGATGAACGGCTTCGGCGATGCCGCCGAAATCGAGAAGCTGCGGGCGGGCCTCGAAAAGGAATTCGGCGTACAGGCCGCGTTCAACGGCGCCGATCTCTCGCGTGCCGCCGATTGCGAGCAACTGGTCGCCGACGCCGCGAAGCGCCTCGGCGGCGTGGACATCCTGGTGAACAACGCCGGCATCCAGTTCCTCTCGCCCATCGAGAATTTCCCGCCCGAGCGCTGGGACGCCATCCTCGCCGTCAATCTCTCGTCGGCCTTCCACACCATCCGCGTGGCCTTGCCGGGCATGCGCCAGCGTGGCTGGGGACGACTGATTAACACCGCCTCGACGCACGGCTTGGTGGCTTCGGTCAACAAGGTGGCCTATATCGCCGCCAAACACGGGATCGTCGGTCTGACTAAAGTGGTGGCGCTCGAGACCGCCAAGTCCGGCATCACCTGTAACGCCATCTGCCCCGGCTGGGTCAAGACGCCGCTGGTCGAGAAGCAGATCGCGGCGCGCGCCAAGGAGGAGGGAATTCCGATCGCTCAGGCGGAACACGATCTGCTGGCGGAAAAACAGCCCACGGACCGCTTTACCACGGTCGAACAGATCGGAGCACTGGCGGTGTTCCTCGCCAGCGACGGCGCCGCCAACATGACGGGGTCTGTGATTCCCATCGACGGCGGCTGGACCGCCCAGTGACATTGAGTAATGGGTAATTGGGGAATTGAACCGGTCGCGGCCAGCAGTTCCAGCGCCTTGTTCGTCAATTACCCGATTACCCAATTACCAAATTCACCAATCCTCTATAATCCTCCGCTGCTTCCCACGGAGAACACTTGGCCTACAGCGACCTCCGCGACTGGATCTCCGCGCTCGAGCGCGCCGGCGAGTTAAGACGCATCTCCGCCGAAGTGGATCCCATCCTCGAGATCACCGAGATCACCGACCGGGTCTCGAAGTCGAGCCACGGCGGGCCGGCGCTGCTGTTCGAGAACGTCAAGGGATATCGCGGCTGGCAGGTGCTGATCAACCAGTTCGGCTCCGAGCGCCGCATGAAACTGGCCCTGGGCGTGGAATCGCTGGACGAGATCGCCGGCCGCATCCACCAGTTCCTCGACGTGAAGTCGCCCGAGGGCCTGCTGGACAAGATCAAGATGCTGCCCATGCTGGCCGACATGGCCAAGTTTTTCCCCAAGACCGTCTCCAGTGGGCCGTGCAAGGAGGTCATCCGCCGCGACGATTTCGACTTGCTGCACATGCCGGTGCTCCAGTGCTGGCCCCAGGACGCGGGCCGCTTCATCACCCTGCCGTGCGTGATTACGCGCGATCCCAAGACCGGCAAACGCAACGTCGGCATGTATCGCATGCAGGTCTACGACGCGCGCACCGCCGGCATGCACTGGCAGCGGCAGAAGATCGCCGCCGAGCACTACCGCGACGCCATGCGTGCAGCCGCGGCGGCAGGCTCGGCCGCCGCCCCAGGTAGCGCCGGCGTCCCGCCGGCAGGTTCCGCCGCTGCGGTTGATGTTATGGCTCGTAGTGGAGGTGGTGCGATTGAGGCAATCGGCGAGCGCCCAAAAGGCAAGTTGGAGGTCGCGGTCGCCATCGGCACCGAGCCCGCACTGACGTTTGCTTCCGTCATCCCCGCGCCGCCCGACGTCGAAGAGTTCATGATCGCGGGTTTCTTGCGCCAGAAGCCAGTGGAGCTGGTGAAGTGCGAAACCGTGGATCTCGAGGTCCCGGCCACGGCGGAAATCATCCTTGAGGGCTACGTGAACCTGGACGAACTCCGCAACGAAGGTCCTTTCGGTGACCACACCGGCTTCTACTCGCTTGAGGATCTGTATCCCGTCTTCCACGTCACCTGCGTTACGCACCGCGAGAAGCCGATCTACGCAACCACCATCGTGGGCAAACCGCCCATGGAAGACGCCTGGATGGGCAAGGCCATCGAGCGCATCTTCCTGCCGCTCATGCGGGTCACGCTGCCCGAGATCGTGGACGTCAACCTGCCGGTCGAAGCGGTCTTCCACAACTTGATGATCGTTTCCATCCGCAAGTCGTATCCCGGGCACGCCCGCAAGGTGATGAACGGCATCTGGGCCATGGGGCAGGCGATGTTCACCAAGTGCGTCGTGGTGGTGGACGAGGATTGCGACGTGCAGGACGTGCGCGAGGTGGTGCTGCGCGTGGCCAACAACATCGATCCCGAGCGCGACATTCAGTTCACCCTCGGTCCGGTGGATTCGCTCGACCACTCCGCACGCCTGCCGAACTTCGGCTCCAAGATGGGCATTGACGCCACTCGTAAGTGGCCGACCGAAGGCTTCACGCGTCCCTGGCCCGACCAGATTCGCATGGACGAAGCCACTAAGCGGCGCGTGGACGCGATGTGGAAGCAACTAGGGATTGAGTGAAGGTTGCAACGCACGTCGCCGAGGTTGCGCACCACGGACACACAGAGCAACCAAAGAAGCCCTGCGTCTCCGCGACGGTCGCGCTATTTGGGAAGTGTGTAAGTGCCGGTGCAGGACCAGTTCGTGGACCCATCCGCGCTTCCCGTTCCCTTGCAGGTGCCGCTGGCCTTGATGCCTTTGAATTTCCCGGTCCCCCCGGTGGTCTGCCACTTGTCGGAACCAGACTGCATCTGGCCGTCCTTGATGGTGACTGTGGGCTGAATGGTGAAGGTGATTTTGTCTCCGTTGGCCATGGTCTCCACGAAAATGCCGTGGCCCTTGGAGCTGTTGCCGGTGATTTCGGCGAACTCTGTGCTCGTGCCCTCCTTCTCTTTCACGCCGGCGATTTCGCCCTTGGTGGAGGTGCACTTGATCTGGTCGATTGCATAGGCGTGGTTGGGCTGATCTCCGACCTCGATGCTATTGGCCATGGCTGGTTTTCCGCACGCCCATCCGTTCGCCACCTTATCCTGCGCCAGGGCCACGGTAGCCCACAGACACACCAGGCCCACCACCAATACTGGCTTTCGCATAGCTTTCCTCCCTTTGAGAAGCTGACAGCGGGACGGACTATACGCCTGCCGGTAGGTGGTGGCTAGGCTTTTTCTTCAACCACGTCTCGGCTTGCTTTGGCCATCGCCAGTCCCCGTCAGGGACGGCTGAAACGCCCGCTCGCGGTCACATACATCGCAAAACATTCCAGCGCGAAGGGCAAGAATCCAAAATAGCCTGGAGCCGGCATTTCGAAAATCTTCCACCGCTGCGCCACCGGAAAGATGTAGTGCCATTTGGCTGCCGCCCAGTAGTTCCAGAACTCCCACAGCCATCCGCAGACCCAGCCCGAGATCAGCAGGGAGTAGAAGCGGCCTCGCCGCCCGGTCGCCAGGTCGCCCAAGAGCGAGGGCAGGCGCAGGCGATGGTTGACCGGATCCAGGAGAAATACGAATCCGATCCAGACCAGCGCGAACAGGTAAGCCGCGGTGTGCTTCGGCAGGACCAGCGGCAGCACCAGGCAGAGCAGGCCGAACAGCGCCATGCCGCGCTCGGCAGCAGGAGAGAACGATAGCGGTCGCGCCGGTTGGAACCAGCCAAAGGCCTCCACGAGATCCGCGGTCTCGAAGATCCCCGGCGTGATGGTGGCAAACGACCAGCCATATCCGAGCAGGCCCCCGGCCCCGGCGGGCACGCCGACGTAGGTCCAGTTCTCAAGGCGCAGGTTATAGGCCTCGAAGATGAGCCACAGTGGGATCGAGAGCAGCGCCACCAGCGCGAGGCGGCGCGGCTCGTGGTGCAGGCGCGAGCGTCCGGTGATGGCCAGCACGGCCGCGTCGGCCAGCAGGATGTAGCAGGTCCAGGCAATGGGCGTGAAGAAAGTGGACACCGGCTCGATCCCGCGGAACATCAACCCTTCGGCCACGACCAGCGCCACCAGCCCCGCCCAGCCGTAAAAGGCGAGCGGCGCACGCCGGTGGCGGAGGAATTCGACGACCAGCAGCGAGACGGTGGCGAAGGTCAGTGCCAGGCCGAGGAGAGTCATTCTTGCCGATAGTAATCCAGGAGGATCGCGGGAATCCCAGAATCGGGTGATCGGGTCATCGGGTCATTGCCGGGACAGTTCCAAATTATTTTCGCTCATGCCAGCGATTGCAGTAATCACCCGATGACCCGATTACCCGATCCCCCGATGTCTTCGCTGGCCGACCATTTATACTAGGAGCTTATGAACGTCATCCGCGGACTCGCCGCCGTCGCCAAGGGGATGGCTATCACCTTCAAGGAGATGCTCTCGCCCACCATCGTCGAGAACTATCCCGACGGTCCCGGACCGCTGCGCGGCGCCATGTTCGAGGAGCGTTACCGCGGCGTGCACGTGCTGCAGCGCGACGAGAACGGCCTGGAGAAGTGCGTCGCCTGCTTCCTGTGCGCGGCGGCGTGCCCGTCGAACTGCATCTACATCGAGGCCGCGGACAACACCGCCGAGAACCGTATCTCCGGCGCCGAGCGCTACGCCAAGGTCTATAACATCGACTACAACCGCTGCATCTTCTGCGGATACTGCGTGGAAGCCTGCCCCACCGACGCCATCACCCACGGGCACGGCTTCGAAATCGCGGCCCTGAACGCCAGCAGCCTGGTCTATCGCAAAGAGCAGATGCTGGCGCCGCGTCCGGCGCTGCAGGGCGAGAACGCGTTGTTCAGCATCAGCGGGGAAGAACACCTGAAGGCGGAAAGGGAGCGGGGTGGGGTGGGACGATGAATCGGGTGGTGTGGCCATCGGGTGATCGGGTGATCTGTTTTCAGATGACCCGATGACCCGATCTCCCGATCACCCGATTTTTCAAGCGAAATGTCCAGCTTTCTCCAAACCGTCGAACAGCGCGTCGTCATCTACGACGGCGCTATGGGCACCAACATACAGGTACGCCAGCCCTCGCCCGACGACTTCTGGGGCAAGGAAGGCTGCAACGAGCTGCTGGTGCTGAGCCGCCCGGACATCATCCGCGATATCCATGCCAGCTTTTTTGCTGCCGGCTGCGACGTGGTCGAGACCGACACCTTCGGCGCCACCAGCGTCGTCCTCGCCGAGTACGATCTGCAAGACAAGGTCGCCGAGATCAACCGCGCCGCGGTGAAGCTCGCGCGCGAAGCTGCTGCCAGCTTTTCGACCAGCGGCAGGCCGCGCTTCGTCGCCGGCTCCATGGGGCCCACCACCAAGCTGCCGTCGCTCGGCCACATCGGCTTCGACGCTATGGCCGCCAGCTACGAAGAGCAGGCGCATGCGCTGATCGAAGCCGGCGCGGACGTCCTGCTGATCGAGACATGCCAGGACCTGCTGCAGGCCAAAGCCGCGCTGGCCGGCGTTTTCGACGCCATGAAGGCCGCGGGCCGGCGCCTGCCGGTGACGGTGCAGGTGACCATCGAATCCACCGGCACGATGCTGCTCGGTACCGAGATCGGTGCGGCGCTCACCGCTCTCGAGCCCTATGACATCGACGTCATCGGCATGAACTGCGCCACCGGGCCGCGCGAGATGAACGACGCCGTCCGCCACCTGGGCGCCAATTCGCCAAAGCACGTCTCGGTGCTGCCCAACGCCGGGCTGCCGCAGAACGTGAGTGGGCGCGCCGTGTACCTGCTCACGCCCGAGGAACTGGCCGAGTATCACCGGCGCTTCATCACCGAGTACGGGGTGCGCATTGTGGGCGGCTGCTGTGGCACCACGCCCGAGCACCTAAAAGCTGTGGTCGATGCCTGCGCCAATCTCGAGCCCGCGCGCCGCGAGGTGAAGCCCAACGCGGCAGCTTCGAGCGCGTACACTTCGGTCCCGCTCGACCTCGATCCCAAGCCGCTGATCGTCGCCGAGGAGATGAACACCACCACCCGCGTCGAGCATTTCCGCAACCTGGTGCGGGCAGGGAAGTACGACGACATCCTCACCCTGGCCAAGCGCCTGGTGAACGAAGGCTCGCACATGCTCGACCTCTGCTGCGCCATCGTCGGCGAGGACGAGAAGGGATACATCACGGCGGTGCTGGAGAAGATCGCCACGCGCGTGCCCGCTCCGGTGCTGGTCGATTCCACCGAAGCCGACGTGATCGAGGAGGCGCTCAAGCGCATCCCCGGCAAGGCCATCATCAACTCCATCAACCTGGAGGATGGCGAGAAGCGCACATCGAAAGTCCTGCCCATGGCCAAGCGCTACGGCGCGGCGGTCATCGCACTGACCATCGACGAAGAGGGCATGGCGCTTACCGCCGACAAAAAAGTCGCGATCGCGAAGCGGATCTTCAACCTCGCCACCGAGAAGTACGGCATCCGGCCCGTAGATATCATCTTCGACGCGCTCACCCTGCCTATCTCGACCGGACAGCAGGACTACCGCACCGCGGGCATGGAGACGCTGGAGGCCGTCCGCCGCATCAAGCAGGAGCTGCCCGAGGTGAAGACCATCCTCGGCGTGAGCAACATCTCGTTCGGGCTGGCGGTGTATCCGCGGCGGGTGCTGAACTCCGTCTTCATGCACGAGGCGGTGGATAACGGCCTTGATGTGGCCATCGTCAACTACAGCAAGGTATATCCGTTGTACAAAATACCTGAAGCTGAGGTTGAACTGGCGCGGCGACTCATCCACTATGACACCTCGGCCGGCGATCCCCTGCAGAAATACATGAACCACTTCAGCGGCATGGAGAAAAAGACCGACAGCCCGGCGGTCGAGGTGGAGAAGCTCTCGGTCGAGGACCAGCTCAAGTACTGCATCATCAACGGCGAGAAATCAGTCGGGCGGGACGCGCATACGCAGTCGCTGGAGCAGGTGCTCGAGAACGCGCTGGTCACCTACACGCCGCTCGACCTCATCAACAACGTGCTGCTGGACGGCATGCGCACGGTGGGTGAACTGTTCGGCGCGCGCAAGATGCAACTGCCGTCGGTGCTCGATTCGGCTTCGGTGATGAAGCAGGCGGTCGCCTATCTC